>JAEEGK010008021.1_pt1 | contig 25054 bp, 26 predicted proteins | sample 8958771 | NCBI WGS metagenome assembly JAEEGK01 (sample SAMN16246547, study PRJNA631951) | gut metagenome | biome: gut microbiome; feature: rumen; material: SC-attached | host: Bos | place: Iran: Karaj | collected 2018-10
GACTCCATATGGATGCGGCCACCATGACGCCTGCCGCAAATCCGGAAAGTGCCTTCTGTACATTTTCCTTGAGGTTGTCCTTCAAAAAGAATACACAGCCTGCTCCGGCCGAGGTCCCAAGAAACGGTATCAGAAGTCCCATTAAAACTGTTTGTGTCATTTTACATATCTCCCATATCATATATATTTAGTTAGTTATCTCTAACCGTTGAGCAAAAAGAAAAGTTAGTGTTCTCTAACTCAATTCACATTATAGTTAGAGGACGCTAACTTGTCAAGTGCTTTTTTTCTATGTAAAATGCCCGGACGTATCAAATGATACTGTCCGGGCTGAAATACGTTTTACAGAAGCCTTGCGTTCCTGAGTGTGCAATACTCGTATCCGCCATCCATATATGTATCGAATGTTCCTATGACGGTTACCGTATCCTCGTATTCCGGATAATCGTCCGGGTATGCATATGTATCATCAAGTTCGAACTCTATTCCTTGTGAACAGCATGCGGTTGCATCCATAATGACACATGCACAGTAAAACTGCTCTCCTTCCTTGGGGAAGTTGCATACATACATGCCATCCATCTTGACGACCTTTCCCTTATATGAATCAGGGTTAGTTATCATATCGAAAACCTGGGAATAGGTCATTACTGAATTAAGTATGGTAAGATCAACATCGACCCCTTCGGTCGAGGTATATATATCCTTCATTTCCTCAGGATCGGGCGGGTTGCTTTCCGCCGCTGCCTGAATGGCTGTACCGTCACCGAAATCAAAAAGCTCAGGGTCGTTCGGATCAAGAGGAACGACTATCTCATTTCCTGAATCCTGACCGGACTGTGAAGCCTCCGCATCAGCTTCCGCCATGCCGGCCTGCAATACTTCATCAACCGATGAACCCTGACCTCCGGTATGCTGGGCCACCCCGCCATCACCGCATCCGGTCACAAGAAACGATAAGCATATTAATAGAGATATAAGCTTTTTCTTTTTCATCATCTGTTTCCTTCACATAACCTGCCTGCAAGACAGCATATTCCGAATACTACCATGTCCGCAGCAACTATAGTCGAACCCACGGGAGTTCCGGTGATTATCGAGATGACCATTCCCGCAAGAGCACATACAACCGAAAGAACAACCGAGCAGATCGTTACGCTCTTGAAACTCTTGAAAATCTTCATGGCTGAAAGTGCGGGGAAGATGACCAGTGCGGATATAAGGAGCGATCCGACAAGGTTCATCGCAAGGACGATTATGACCGCAGTGATAACTGCAATGATCAGATTATATATTTCCGTCCTGGTTCCGGTTGCCTTAGCAAAGTTCTCATCAAACGTGACCGCAAATATCCTGTTGTAGAACAGAATAAATACCACGACAACAACCAGGGATAATACCATGCACAGCCATACTTCGGTTCCCTTAAGAGTAAGGATCGACGTCGAACCGAAAAGTGTCGAGCATACATCTCCGGAAAGATTTGCCGATGTCGAGAAGACATTCATGATAAGATAACCGAACGCCAGCGCACCGACGGAGATCATCGCGATTGCGGCATCACCTTTTATCTTCGCATTCTGTCCCGTCCTCAATAAAAGTATAGCACTTAAAATGGTGATCGGCATTGCGACTATCATATTGTTGGTCAGATTAAGAACACCCGCGATAGCCATCGCACCGAATGCTACATGTGAAAGACCGTCGCCGATGTATGAAAATCTCTTGAGCACAAGCGTAACCCCGAGAAGAGACGAACAGAGTGCAATGAGCACACCGACTATGATCGCGTATCTGACAAAGGGATACTGAAGGGCAAGCATTAATTTATCCATTATCCTTATCCTCCATATTCGTCATAGTCTTTCTCGGCTTATACATCACAGGATGCTCAGAATCCCTCGACTGCATCATAAGGAAGAACTTTCCTGCTTTACTTCCGAGATACTCGTCCCTCGTTCCGAAGAAAACATTCTCTCCGACATGGAGAATGTGGTCCGCATAATTGACCGCGGTACCGATGTCGTGGGATATCATTATTATCGTTACTTTCTCTTTATTGAGCTCCGAGATCAGCGCATACATCTCCGCGGTAACCTTGGGATCGAGACCCGACACAGGCTCATCAAGCAGAAGAAGCTTTCTTGTCGCACAGAGTGCTCTTGCAAGAAGCACTCTCTGCTGCTGACCGCCCGACAGTTCTCTGTAGCATTTTGAAGCAAGATCGGTTATTCCCATCTTCTCCATATTTTCGGATGCTCTCTTTTTATCCTCTGAGCTGTAGAAGGGTCTGAAGCCTCCCCTTCCCTGGCATCCGGACAGAACGACTTCTCTCACCGATGCGGGAAAATCTCTCTGGACCGGTGACTGCTGTGGCAGGTATCCTATCTCATTTTCCCTGAGTCCTTCGCCTTTGATTATCTGACCTCTTTCGGGCTTTTGAAGGCCGAGAAGAGTCTTCATGAGCGTGGATTTTCCCGATCCGTTCTCGCCCACTATGCACAGATAATCTCCGGTATTAACTTCAAAGTTGATGTTTTCCGCAACGATCTGTGATCCGTATCCGACTGCCAGATCTTTAACGGTGAGAAGAGCCATTCTTAATTCCTCCTGTTATCAGTACGAAAGTGCCTCTTTCAGAACCTCCAGGTTACTGTTCATTACGGATAAATATGTTACGCCTGCTGCAATGTCATTGGATGTTACCGACTGCATCGAATCAAGAGTAAGAACCTTCTGATCCTTTGAAGCGGTATTCTGTACTATCGTCTCGGCAATGCTGTGATCCTTTCCTTCAATGGTAAGAACACATTTAAGTCCGAGCTCATCAACCTTTCCGGAAAGGAAGGTGATAGTCTCAAAGCTTGCCTCGGACTCAGCGGAGCATCCGACAAATGCCGCATAATAATGCAGATCGTAATCATCCGTCATATAACGGAAAGGAAAACGGTCGCCGAAAAGAAGGGTATCACCGGAAGCGTTCTTTACAGCCTCTGTATATTCATCATCAAGTACTGAGAGTTCCTTGATATATGCTGCGGAATTCTCGGCATAAACGTTTGCATTAGCGGAATCGATGGTCTGAAGTGCTGCGGAAATGCTCTCGGTAATGACAGCGGCATTCTTCAGCGAAAGCCATACATGCTCATCATATTCGGGTTCGTCGCCGTCATGGTGATGATGATGTCCTTCCTCATCATGATCATCGTCTTCGTCGTGATGATGTTCATCCTCATCGTCATCGTCTTCATCATGATGGTGTTCATCTTCATCCTCATCGTCATGATCATGATGATGCTCGTGCTCATCTTCCTCCTGCATACCTTCGACGATCTCCTCTTCCTTGACGGAATCTCCGAGCTCCTCAAGAAGATTGATAACGATCATATCCTTATTTACAGCTTCACTGAGTGCGTCATCAACCCACTCATCCGACTCGCCGCCGACATAGATGAACAGATCACAATTTGCGATCTTCATGATGTCGTCGACAGTGGGCTGGTAGCTGTGAAGATCGACTCCGTTATCGAGAAGAAGTGTCACCTCGGCTCCTGCGGGATTATCACCGAGAACATTCATCACCCAGTCATACTCGGGGAAGATGGTAACAACGATGCTCATTTTGTCTTTTCCGGCAGCTGCACCGTTTGAAGATGAGCATCCGCCGAGTGTTCCGATCATCATGACCGCAACAAGTAAATATGTAAATATCTTTTTCATGTAATTTTGCCTCCGTTTATTTCAGATAAAAGTATAAAGACGGAGGAACATCAATTATCCATTCGTACTTTCTCCGAAACCAATGTATCTGATGCAAAAACCGATCCGGGTCCTTTTTCGGATAAGCATACAAATGCGAAAGCTGCCATGGCTGAAATGATGATAAGCTTTGCGCCATGTGTCTCGTACAGTATGCCTTCACAGATATGTATGCATTCACAGACCGGGCACTCTTCTCCGGAACATTCATGAGCGGTCTCTTCCGCGATATAAAAAGCGGCAAAGACCATCACAAGCAGCATAACGGCAGAAAGGATCAGTGGCAGAGATTTTAAGTTCTTATTCCGCATCTTCTTCCTTCCTTCTGCAATCATCGCATACACCGTAAAACACCGTCCTCATGGGGTTCAGTTTAAAACCGTGTTCTTCGCTCAGATGCTTTCCGATCTCTTTTAACTCCTCACACTGAAGATGTATAAGCTTTCCGCATTTTTCGCATTTGCAATGGAAGCAGGTCTTTCCTTTTTTATGGACTCTCATACCCACATATTCAAAGCATGCGCGTCCCGAAGCTTCCATGATGTATTTGTTCAGAAGCCCCTCATCGACAAGTTTTTCAAGCTGACGGTAAACGGTAGCCTGTCCTATGGATGCACCCTGCGCCTTGAAATACTCGCACACATCGCCCGCGGTGATATGATCACCTGAGCGCTTTTCGAGATATTTGAGCAGGATCTCGCGCTGTTTTGTTTTGTAAGTAGAGCCTGCGGGCATAATTATCTCCAAAATAAAATGAGAACTGTTCTCAATTTGAATTTGAGAACCGTTCTCATTTTTATCACAATAAGCTTTCTTTGTCAATAAAATGCGGTACTTTTAAGAGGTTTTTAACTATCTTCCTTTTATCTCTATCCTGTCCAGTATTCCCTGTACGGAAACACCGGGATGAGTCAGGTACATCCTCATCACATCCTGTACGAATTCCGCATCCGAATGCGTCTTTTTACAGATGCGGTTTATGTCATAGCCCTTGTCGATGTACTTTACTATTTTGAAGACAAGATCTTCCGCGCCCGATGAAATGCTTCGATCCGATGCTTTCCCAATGTGTCCGGACGGATCATTCCCGCGAGCACTTTCAGACTCACTCTCCTTTGTATCTATTGTGGATGTATTTTCATCAAATGTATATGTCTTCGCATGTCCGTAATAGACCGTCTTAGGCTTGTGCGCAAGGAGCCTGTCCCAGCTGATTCCGATTTCCGTACCTTTATGCAGCTCGAGTTCATAGAGAGGATTCAGGTCGCCGACAAAAAGTTCTCCGGAACCCAGCAAAAGAGAAATACTGTCGTCGCTGTGACCCGGCGATGCGATGATCTCTCCGTCAATACCGATCTCTCCGAGTACGTTCCTGCTTTCACTTAAGCTTATGACCCTGACCCTGCTGTCATCTATTGGAACATAGTCCTTCCTGTTTTCTTTTTCGAAGATATGATCGGAGGAATGAAGAAAAGCCTTCTGGATATCGCATGCGATCAGAACGGGGCCTTTGGCCAAAATTTCTCCGACAATGCCCATATGGTCGGGATGGTAGTGTGAGATCAAAACCATGTTGATATCACTGAGCTTCACTCCGGCTTCTCCGAGGCTCTTACAGAATGCCGGGAAGGTTCCGGCCCATCCCGTATCGAACAACAGATAACCTTTACTTCCCTTTATAAGATATGTATTTGTATTGGAATAATGTAATTCAATGATATTCATGATCCGGTACGCACTTTTGATGTGCAAGTTCTATTTTTCGCGGATACGTGGTAAAGTAGATATGGTCCTGATTAACTGATCGGAGAATGATAATGAACTCAACTGATAAGAAATCAAAACTCTGGAACCTGTTCCGCGATTATATGGAATACTTTCTCGTATACTGCTTTTTCGGATGGGTATATGAATCCGTATGGTGCTGCATGATATATCACAAAAGGGGATTCATAAACAGGGGATTTCTTTTCGGTCCCTGGCTTCCGATATACGGCATCGGATTTTTCATCATTCTCGGAATATTTACGCTTCTTAAGATCAGGAAACCCATTCTTGTCTTCATCGTGGGCGGCGTTGTCGCAGCAACCGCAGAACTCATTGCAAGCTATATCATCGAAGCCGCAGGCGGCGCACCGATGTGGGATTATCACGCAGAGTTTCTGAACTTCGACGGAAGGATCGCACTCGTTCCTTCACTGATGTTCGGTTTCCTTATCTGGCTTGCGATATGCGTGATCCACAAAGGAATAATAAAGCTTCAGAAAAGATTCCGTGACTCAAAAGTTCACAACGTATGTTTCATCGTGATCGCGGCTCTGTTTTTCATGGATCTTATCGCAAGGATATGGCTCGGAAGCAACATCTGATGCGAGGCATCAGATTATTATCCTTGTCCACTTTCCCTGCCTGAATCTTACCGATCCGAATATAAATCTTGATATCTGGTCCGCAAGGATTCCCATCCATACACCGTTTATTCCGAAACCGAGAGTATATCCGAAGAGATATGAAAACGCGGTTCTGATAACCGTTACGCTTATGATCGAAGCAAGTGCGGTATAGCCGGTATCTCCCGCTCCCCTTAAGCATCCCATATATATGACCTGCGATACCTGGAAGATAACTACGACGATTATGATCCTTGTGATATCCACTCCGATCTTAACGATCTCCGGCTCTTCGAAGAATGCCGACATGATCGCATGTCCTCCGAAGAAATATACGCAGGCAAGGAAAAACGATATGACCAGTCCGAGCTTTCTGCATGTACGTCCGTATTCTTTTGCAAGTGCTTCATTGCGCTCTCCGAGGCTCCGGCCTATCAATGCAACGGCAGTCGCCTGAAGACCGTCACCGAACGAAAACGACAATCCCATTATGTTCATACCGACCTGGTGTGCGGCCATTGCAGCCGTTCCAATTTTGGCTGCCATGATCGCTGTCGCCATGAATCCGACTCTCATAAGGAGCTGTTCGAAGAAAACGGAATAGCCGACCTTCACAAGGGACTTAAATGCTTCAAAGCCCGGCATGATCTTATTCTTCACTATAAAAGGAATACTTACAAAGCAGTTCTTTTCAAACAATGAGAGTATGCTCATCACGCATGCCACAACCGTTCCGAGAACGGTGGCAAGTGCCGCTCCTTCCACGCCGAGTGCGGGGAATCCGAATTTTCCTCCGATGAGAAGATAATTGAAAATGATATTCACGGTGTTGGATGCGAGATTGGTACGCATCGTGATCTTGGTATTTCCGGCACCTCTCTGAGCCGAATTGACACCCATCTGGATGCAGTTGAAGATCATACCGCCCATGACGATCTTAAAATATGCGGTTGCAAGATCGTGCGTTTCGGAAGTCGATCCGCAGAACCTGATGACATCTCCCGCAAAGAAAACAAGCACGGAGCCGATAAGTATCGCGGCAAAGACGATAAAAAGAACACCGGATACCAGGATCCGGTTTGCGTCTTCTTTTCTGTCCTCTCCCCTTCTTCTCGCAACGAGTGCGGAAAGGGAAACATTTATCGCAAAGAACATTGACAGTCCCATGAATTTCGGCTGTGTCGTAAGACCTATCGCGGCAACGGCATCACTTCCGAGACTGCTCACCATATATGAATCCACAAGACCGACAAAAGCCGTGAAAAACGATTCGACCACAGCAGGCCATGCTATGCTTATCGTTTCCCTGAGGAGCTTACCGTCTGTTTTTTTGAGATCTGCAGAAACCATATATACTTTCTTTAATTGTTCATTTCGATCTTTTCAAGCCTGCACTCATGCTTCGGATCGTCATAGTACAGCTTCAGTATTGCAGTGTAGTCCTTGATATGTGCAAGATCGCTGTAGCATTCCACACCGGGTCCTTCCGAATCGGCAGGATAATAATATACAATAATGCATAATGATGCATCCCTCGAGTCCATACTGTCATCCTCAAGACGCATGAGCTCCTCTATCCTCCGGGCATCATTCTCAAGTTCCTCTTCGGTGATATCCTTATAGACTATTGCTTCGAACCATCCACCTTCATCATGGTAGAACTGTTCATATGTCGTATTCCTGTCATAGCCGTCATATACTCCGGTCTGACTGATGTATACTTCATATCTTTCATCCGGATACAAGGTACCGATGAGCCTGTCACCATTCTCAAGAGCTTCCTCTTCAAACATTCTGTTCGCATAACTGTCTCGGAAGCAATCCATTCCGGCCTCATCATATGTCCGTATATAGGAAACCATCACTGTGTAATCAGGGTATTTTTCGGATGAGAAATAGATCAATAAGTTTTTGCCCTGTGTCTCATGCTCAATGTAGGTAAAATTATCGTCATATTTCGTAAGATACGCTGCCGCCCTGTTTACAACAGATTCGTTGAAAAGTCCCGCAAAACCTTGCAAAGCGATCATCGCAACAAGGAACAATAAAATCATGGACAGGATTACCGTCAAAGCAATATTCGGCTTCTTCATAACATACCTCTTATATCAGGCCGCGTAACCTTTTACAGGTTTTTGTCGGTCAGGTTTTCATAATATTCATTCCAGGGATCGTCTTCTTTTTTCACAAGTTTCGGATCGTTGTACTTGGAGATTACTTTTCCTTTGGCACCGTTCACAAAACAAAGGTCCGGATCGTTCACATCGTAGATCACTTTCGCTTCTGCCGGAAAGGATCTTTCTCCCGGACCGGTCTTGCTTGACCGTACCAGGTACATCATATCCCCGACTGCAAATTCATATATCGGAACCCACAGACTTCTCATCCTCTGCGGATTAGGGGATTCAACACAGTCGGAATACATAAAGCGTCCGGTTGAAGTGCCTGTGCATTTTTTCTTATTCTTTTCATCCAATGCAAATCTGAGTATATAGAGAAATAACGCAGCAATCAAAATGCATAAAAACACTAATCTCATATATCATTTCTCCGCAATATATCAGTCCGTTTAAAGGCTGCCGTTAATGACAGTCCTGATTATATAACCATAAATGACATCAGCACCGACTATGACCGCAAGGACCGATGAGACGCTCACAAGCACCCTGCCGTTTGCTTTCTTTACAAAGTCCATGAACCTCGGTATGACCAGTGCTCCGTATATGCTTCCGAATACTCCGAAGATAAGGACGGACCTTGCGCAGACATATCCGTTTATATTGCCCCAGTTCCAGATCTCGACATTGTAATCCCAGAGCCTTACTCCCATGAAGTTATACAGAGCCCAGCCTGTGACATATTCGATGATCCCCGAGCCTGCAACAGACAGTATAAAAAGCACCGCGGGATGGATCTTCTTCCGAATGACCAAAAGGATAAGCCCGAGAGCTCCGAATGCATAGATCGGGAGCCACGGCCCGAAGCCGTGTCCTCTTTTGATGAAATATCCCAGATCGATCCTATAGAATATCATCTCATAAACCCAGCCTATGAATGCACCAAGGACCGTCAGAAGAAACACACCGCAGACTATTCTCTTTTTTTCACTGAGTTCATTCATCGTCACTGCCCGGATCCAGTCTGTGCTTTTTGATCATAAGAACCGCGAGGAAAGAAACAATAACATATCCTGCAAGAGATATCACCGAAGATTCGATTCCGAATTCACCGCCCGTTATCGCAAATGACTTCATATCAAGCACATATGTTGCGATAGAGTATTCATCAGGTGCACCGGATATCGTCAGCACTCCGCCGATGATGATTATGTTCCACATCGTATGCACCAAAGCGCTGCACCATATCGATCCGCTCTCGATCCTGATCAGTGTGAACATTATTCCCACTGCCGTACCCGCAACGATTACAAGAAGACAGCTTCCGAGCGAAAAATCCATTCCGATTATATGCACTACGCCGAAGAGAAGGGACGGAACGATCAGTGCAACCCACGTATTCCATGCCTTTTCAAGTGCGTGAAATATAAATCCCCTGAACACCATCTCTTCCACGATCCCGGCTGCGATACCGGTATAGAACACTCCGGTCAGTACAGTTTCAAATGCACGCGAATTGCTCATTCCGGATGAGACATATTCTCCCGGGAATATCAGCAGATAGCTTACGATAACTCCGGCGGGAAGCAGTATCGCAAGCACAACCCATTTGAGCTTGAGACCGAAAGGCGTGATTCCGTTCTCGGACAGTTTCTGATGAAGGAGCTTATCCATCAAAAACTTTGCGATGAGAAATGCAAATACCGGATAAAGAATTCCGCATATCAAAGCATCCAGCCATTCCGGTGATCCGAGCTGCATTAAAATATTAGATATTTCTCCTGCCACAACCTGCGAAACAACCAGCAGTGCTATTGCCAGAACAGATATTCCTATCGCTTTTAAATACTTCATTTATTATCTTTTCCTTCGAGAATTTTCTTATAACCTCTTCTGTGCAGCGCTATGACCGACAGCACCATGGCCATGCAGGCAGCCGCCATGACCGAGTAGCAGTACGGATACAGATTTCCGTGTCTCTGCACATAATATTCCATATACCCGGTAAGTGAAAGTCCGGATATAAACGCGAGTATGAACAGCACATGATATATATGGAATCCCCGTGCACGTGCTGATCTTATAACGGATACTGTCAGCGTGATGATAAGAAACACACCCGCCACTATCTGCATCAGACTGACGAATCCGTTGGACCTCAGAAAGGATGCATCATATCTCGCACTGTCCAAAAGGGCCATAGCCGCAAAGTAACACACATACGTTTCTATCGCGGATCTTCCCTTAAAATACAGGATGAGGGAAATGGCCGTTATGATTCCGAGCAGCATGAACTTCCAGAAAAAAACCGCCGTCCTGTACTGACTGCTTCCGTCGGAGAGGTATGTGATACAGCTGAAAGGAAGTCCCTGATATGCCTGATCCTCTATCACCGCTTTTCCTCTGTCCGAATCGCTGAACATCGAAACAAGCGACACAAGCGTCATAAAAAGCATCTGGCCGGATGCGCATGCATGCATCACCTTCCCGCGCATTTCCTTTTCTGACAAAAGCATGCACAGTGCGGCTGAAACGACAAATCCAAGCATGATCCCCGCTTCGTGGTATCTTCCGGAGACACTTTCAAACGCTTTCGAAAAGCTTTCATAGCTTTCATAGTGGCTGTACCAGTGAATGAGTCTTCCGAAAAATCCCGCAAGGATGACCGAGGAAAGTGCGTATATCAAAAGTGAAGCAATGCGTCTTACGCGCTCCTTAAGTTCTGCTTTTCCGGCACACGCAAGACAGCATGTCATGCACCATGAAGATATGAACGACAATACGGCTATGATGATCCCGTATCCTATCCTGAGATCGCCGGAATATACTGCTGTAACGGTTTCAAGATTCATTGCTCGTCCTCCGGTACAGCTGTCGCAAAATATATGATATCGCTTATCGTTCTTTCGACTCCCCAGTCAACGTAGCTGTATGGCTTGTCCCTCCATATCAGTTCGGCTGTCTGTCCTCCGTCAAGCGTATAGGCATTCACACATCCCTTGAGAAGCATTATATCCTGGGCTCCCTTGAGAGTGCAGCACTCCTTGTAGGGATACACATGTCCTATTGTCATAAGGAGATAGTGATTTTCCCCGAGCTGGCCGATCGCAGAACGTGAATACCTCTGCATGGTCTCACCGATGCGGTAATTCAGGTTTTCCTTCGGCACACCGTTATCTATCAGCACCGGACCGAAAGAAAGTGAGAAAAGAATGTCATTATCATCGACGAATCTCTGCGCTTCATCCTTATCGGTGAGCTCACCCGCATAGGAGAAGATCATATTTCCGTGCGTATCGAAAAAACATGTATCAAGGCTTGCCGCCTCACATCTGTATACGACCCTGTCATATACGCAGATGCCCAGTGGCCTGAACTTGTAGAAATCCCCGTTCATCGCAACAACGGCATTCGCCTGTGCCGCCATCGACGACGCATACAGCTGTGTCGGGTAGCCGTAGGTATCTCCCGCTATCTTTCTTTTCAGCTGGCTGGGATCGGATATGAATACCTCTGCGAAATTGCAGTAGCAGTTATTGCAGTATTCCTTCCATACGATCGCAAATATCGAATCGTCCGCGTAATAGTATATTCTCTGTCCGGTCGCAAAAGTCACATCCGGATCAAATACAAGGTCAGCTCCCTTTATAAGATGCTCGCTGCCCGCGATCGCATCGCCGATAAGATAGGGATCCTCAAGTTCATGATAGTTATCATCGCAGGGCTCGTATCCGCAGAGCGCGTCCTCGGGTATCGAATAAAGCTTGGGAATATATACAAGATCCGCGAGGATGGTTGATTTGGAATTATTGGCATACAGTGCGATCTTCTCCGAAAGGTTCTTTTCGGATGAAGGGCCTGCGCACACGCCTCCGCCGAGTATGTCGAGAAGCTCCTCCGATGTATCGATCATCCACTGCCCTTCGGCAAAGGAAAGACTTATCACAAGATCCCTGAAACACTCGGCAGGCTCACCGTTCAGAACATCCGACGATGCATCGGCATATGCCTGCTCGATGACCCAGCTTTCGTAGGAATCGTCATCTCCGTAGACATCCTTCCTTGCATTGGCCTGTACTATGCGGTCTAGCTGCACGTCAAATTCTTCGCCTATCCTTGCGGATGCTTCGGACAGATCCGCGTAGCTGATCCTGACGGGAACATAAGCCTTCAGATCGGTCACGCTCATCTCTCCGGTGTATTCGCATCTGAAGTTCTGCGTAAGAAAGCTGTAGTACATTGCGGCAGTTTCATCGCCGAATACTGCCTGTGCTCCCGCCGCTCCCTGGCTTTCCGTTACGGCGCTTGTGCTGAGTATTCCGTACGCATCGGCGATTCGTCCCTCATTTACCGCAGCCAGAAACGCATCCGTTTTCTCCGCAGGATTACCTGCGGGATGCGCATACAGAAGTTCAAGCCCGGGATAAAAGATGCAGATCACAAGAACTGCCGATGCGGTCAGCAGACTCACGGCCGCAGGCAGAAAACGCACGGCTTTTTTCACCGTAAGCAGTATGGCGAAAAGCAGTCCGGCGATCATCAGACCGGCAAGCATATACAGAGCATTAACACGTTCTGCCGGCAATGACGGAAGAACATGATGCATTCTCAAAAAGCATTCTTTAAGAATCCCAAAAATCATTCTTTAAACCTGTTATTTCCTTTAAATTCGCACATCATTTATTATATCGTACCTTGCTTAAAAGATAAAATTAATAAACTGTTCGATTGAAACCGACGTGATGCAAATATAGAATGCATATACAAACATATGTTCGGAGTGTGAAATGAGTAAGGTATACGTGGATGTCACGGCAAAATTTGATAAAGACGGCCGTATCGAACCGGTACAGATATCCTGGACGGACGGGACCAGATTCCGTGTGGACAAGGTTCTGAACGTATGCCGTGCCGTATCAACGGAAGGCGGAGGAACAGGTATCAGATACACCTGCAGGATATGCGGGAAGAATGCCTTTGTCTTCTATTCCGAAAGGGAACACAGATGGTTCGTCGAGGGCAAGGGAACTGTCAGATCCGACTGGGTTTATACGGTAATGTGACCGGCCGGTTTTTTTGTTAATTTTTTATTTTTGGTAGACATACACTCCCTTTTTAATGGATAATGAACTTATCCGTGAAACGTTTTCTTTTAATAATTCCGTAAAAGAGGGCAAGAGTATGAATGCATTGAAAAACATAAAAATGAGATGGAAGCTCTTCGCACTTTCCATTCCCCTGATAATTGCTATCATCGTTTCCGTGCTTATGACAGGTTTCCTTGTTTCCAAAACAGAGAAAGATGTCACCGGCGTCTATTACGATAATCTCTATAAGATAAACAGCAATCTGCTGAGTGCCGACAGGAGTCTGTATCAGACACTGAGCAACGCTACGTTCTACTACGATTTTCACGGCACTACGAGTATGTTCGAGAGCATGACTCCCACAGCTCTCAGAGAGTATCACGAAAATAAACAGCTGGTTGTGGACTGCGCTGCCGAAGCGGCTGCTATCGCATCGACGGACGAGCTTCTCTACAGGGGCATCAAATGTGAAGAAGATGACGAAACCTTCGAGGAAGCATATATCGCATTTCAGGAAGCCTTCGACAGATGGGACCAGCAGTATGATATAGAAACCGATACAGGTTCATGGTTCCATTACCAGACCACGTTCAAAACCGCAAGAAGACACCTCGACAACATGCAGCAGATAACGGAAATCTGGTCCGAGCAGAAGCGTGCCGAGCTTGCGGCACAGAATCAGGCTTCCATCATCACCTATTCCGTCATCTACGCAGTTGTCATCGTCGCGCTTATAGCATTCATTCTTCTCATACTCAGGCAGATAGGTGCATCCATCAAGAGTGTTACCGCATCCCTTGATGCGCTTGCGGCGGGAGATCTTACACACAACTTCCCCGATGAGAAAGACATGGGCCGTGACGAACTCGGACAGATCCACAAGGCAGCCAAGAATCTCTCCGATGAACTCAGGGAGATCATCGTACGTACCAAGGATATGTCCGATATGCTGACAGCATCGGGCACCGATCTTTCCGACTCTTCCGATCAGGCTACGGTCGCATCGAACCAGGTATCACAGGCAGTCGAAGAAATTTCACAGGGCGCAATAAACCAGGCGGAAAGCGTTGAAGTCGCATCCAACAACACAACAGAGATAGAAAAGAATATCGCATCCATCAACGCGATAATCGAAGCTCTCACGGTCAAGACGGAGAGCATGAAGGAAAAATGTAACGAGACGATGGCTACCATGCGTATACTGCTCGACCAGAACAAGGAAGTCATCGGCAACATGAAGGAGATACATGCGCAGATCTCCGCAACCAACGAAGCTGTAGGAAGCATTTCACAGGCTTCAAAGATAATCACCGATATCTCATCGCAGACCAATCTCCTCTCCCTTAACGCATCGATCGAAGCCGCAAGGGCAGGTGAATCCGGAAGAGGCTTTGCGGTTGTCGCAACGGAAATCGGAAATCTTGCAGATCAGTCCGGAAATGCCGCAGTCAAGATTTCCAAGATAGTAAACAATCTCGTTGAAGAATCTCAGAAGTCCGTTGAGATCATCGAAAAGATGAATGTGGGATTCGAAAAGCAGAACGAACACATAGATGAGACAGGACGTGATGTTGAGGAAATGGTGGCTGAAGTAAATGCCATCGCAAAGGAAACCGACGAGATTTCGATACAGATAGGAAACCTGATGACATCCAAGGAATCACTCGTGACGATCATCACGGAGCTTTCAGCGGTATCGGAAGAAAATGCCGCATCGACACAGGAGACAAATGCGGCTATGGAAGAACTGAACGCAACCTTCAGCCTGATAACCGAATCGGCCGGTCAGCTCCGCGTGCTTGCAAACGACCTGAAAGAAAATATCAGCTTCTTTACAAGCTGATATTTACTCAATTACCATCGAAGCACAGTTTAAATCTTCGAGCAGATTGTATTTCTTTCCGGTCTTGAAACCGATGACAACGGGTCTCATCGGATAACCGGGATTATTGGCAACGACCTTGCCGGTCTCTCCGTTTGAAAGCGTTACATAGGAATCGACCGGGAATATGATGACGGAATTCATAAAGCTTGATATCGCCTTATTGTCGAGTTCCGTGGACATACCGAATATCATTTCAAGGGCTTCTCTTTTAGGGAAGCCTTTTTTGTACGGTCTTTCCGTGACAAGCGCATCATAGATGTCGGCTACGGAAAGGATCTTTGCGAATTTGCTTATGGATTCGCCCGTCACACCGAGGGGATATCCCCTGCCGTTCATCTTCTCATGATGCTGGAGCACACCCTTCATTATTTCTTCGGTGAACGCATTCTTTTCCTTGAGTATCTTGAAACCGAACAGGGAATGCTGTTTCATCAGAGCGAATTCATCATCATCAAGCTTGCCGGGTTTATTGAGTATCTCAAGGGGAATATTGGATTTGCCGAGATCGTGAAGAAGTCCCGAAACGCCTATATCCCTTATCTCTTCGGCAGAAAGTCCGTAATTCCTTCCGATGATCATTCCCATCGTCGCAACGTCAACACTGTGCTTGAAAGTGTATTCGTCACTTACCTTGATGAGATTGATATCGACAGCGATCGCATTGTTGGCTTCGATCGCACTGATGAGCTCACCCGTTACGTTGTTTGTCGCTTCAAGGAAGTTCTCGGATTCGACATTGTCATACAGGAACTGGACACCCTCACCTACGCGTTTGATAACCTCGCTGTTGAGCGTGACCTTACTCTTGTCCTCTACACGGCTTTTTTCAATCAGTTCCTTGGTGTATGCGGGAAGATTGGCTTCAAGCGAATGAATCTCTTCGGGATCAGGTTCACCTTCCGAGACATATATCCCGCCTATGGATTTTTTCTGAAGATATTCTATCTGAAAGTCGTCAAGATACGCACCCTTGGCTATGAGCTCACGGCCCGTCTTATCAAGAATGGCCTGATCGATCTTCATTCCGGGCTGCAGAACCCTTGTACTTACGAATTTACGCTTAACCATCGGTCTCCCCACTGCCCAGATAATTATCGTAGATTTCAAAGAAATTGCACGTCTTGATCTGCGGATCGGTGTTAAGTGTTACGGTCTTCCACAGTTCCGTATTGAGATTCCTGATAAGACTTTCAAGGTATTCGTTATACACGGTCTCAAAGGCTTCATCCCTGAGCTTCTCGGTAATGAGTACCTTGTTGGCATCGGTCTGTGTTCTGTCAAGAGTACTGATGCACTGCATCAGGTACAGACCGTCGGATGTTTTAACGATGTCACTTATCTCGTCACCCGCAAGCGAAAAGGCTTCTTCCTCCAATGCAGGATCCACCATTCCCTTGCCGAAAGAAATGACCGTTTCATCCGCTTCATTATATCTGGCAGCCTCTGTTTCAAAATCAAGGGTGCCGTCCAGAAGTCCCGTTCTTATATCATTCAGGGTCGCATATACGCGTTCGTAATCACTGTTTGTATAAGGTATCAGTGAATCGCCGTTTCTGTATGCGGTCCTCATATATATGATCCTGACCCTTACGTACCTCGCTTCGTCATCGGATATCTCCGGTGAAATATCCCCTATGATCTCATCATATGCGCTCTGGGCAAGCGCGATCTGCGAATACATCTCTTCGATCAGTTCTTCGCTGGCACCCATCGCTTCTATCTCCGCATCATTGAGTGATGCGTAATATTCATGTGCGGCATTAGCTACAAGTATCTTCGTTTCCGGATCGAGTGTAAGCCCCCTGTCCATGGCCATCAGGTAAAGTGTCTTGACCTGGGCAAGTTCGGCCAGTGCCGTATTCTTGATACTGTCTTCAAAGGTAACGCCGTCCGAGGTGACATTCCAGATCTCTTCACCGTAAACATTTTCGTAAGTGTTCTGGATATTGGTCAGGTAGATCTCAAGTTCCTGTATGCTGCAGCTTTCGCTGCCGACGATAAATATCTCGTCCTTGTTAAAACCTGTTGTCAGCACTACCTGCGTGCCGCCGCAACCGCACAGGGTCAAAAGGGCGACAAGCAGGCAGGCAGTTTTTACTATTTTTCCTTTGAATAGTTTTAAAAACATAGATCAAAAACAGATCAAAGCTTGATCTCGTGTACCCATCCCTCGGGAGCCTCTAAGCGGCCCATCTGGATTCCGGTGAGAGTATCATACAGCTTCTTGGTAACAGGTCCCATCTCTTCCATTCCGCTGGGGAAGCAGATCTCTCTGCCGTGATCGTTGATCTTACCAACGGGAGAAATGACTGCTGCGGTTCCGCAGAGTCCGCACTCTGCCATATCCGCAACTTCCTCAAGAGTGATCTCTCTTTCCTCTGCTTCAAGACCGAGATAATCCTTTGCAACCTGGATGAGGCTTCTTCTGGTAATGGAAGGAAGAATGCTGTTTGACTTGGGAGTGACAACCTTGCCGTCCTTGGTGACAAAGAGGAAGTTAGCTCCGCCGGTCTCCTCAACCTTGGTTCTGGTTGCGGCATCAAGATACATGTTCTCGGCAAATCCCTCTTCATGTGCGGTAACGATCGCATGAAGGCTCATTGCATAGTTAAGTCCGGCCTTGATGTTACCGGTTCCGTGCGGTGCCGCACGGTCAAAATCGGAAACCTTGATAACGATGGGCTTAGCGCCGCCCTTGAAATAAGGTCCTACGGGTGTAACAAGAATTCTGAACTGATATTCATCTGCAGGCTTAACTCCGATAACGGGGTTGGAGCCGAACATATAAGGTCTTACGTAGAGGGTTGCACCGCTTCCGTAAGGAGGAACGAATGCGGCATTTGCCTTAATGGTCTTTTCAACCGCATCGATGAATCTTCCTTCGGGAAGAACGGGCATCTCAAGTCTTGCAGCAGACTGGTTGAGACGCTCAGCGTTAAGATCGGGGCGGAATGTAACGATCCTTCCGTCTTCGGTAGTATATGCCTTAAGGCCCTCAAATACGGTCTGGGCATACTGAAGAACACCGGCACACTCACTAAGCACGACCTTATCGTCGGTAGTGATCTCACCGTCATCCCACTTTCCGTCTTTGAAGTTGGATACATAACGGTAATCGGTCTTGATGTATCCGAAGCCTAAATTCCCCCAGTCAATGTCTTTCTTTTCCATATCTGTTCGCCTTCTTTCATTAATTTAGAAAATAAAAAAACCTTTAAATATTTTAGCACAACGCAGTTTTTGGTACAATATTGTATATATTTACGCTTATGAGGTCGATTTTGAAATGAGAACAATCAGGATAATAACCATTCCGCTTGTAACTGCCGCATTTTTACTCTCTGTCTGCGGATGTTCGCAGGCTTCCGAAGTACATTCACCCGTCGAAAACACGGAAAACATTATCGAAAACGAGGATGATATAACTGATAATACGGATACGGCCACAGAACAGGAACACGAGCCTCAGCCCGAGCCCGAACCCGAGGAGATCCTTCCCGTAACGGTAACCATCCTCGGAAAAGAATACGATCAGACCGAAACCGTCCTCGATCTGTCGGATATGACCCCCGAAGACATTGCGGAAGTCAGCGGTCTGATCGCCGGAATGCCGGAACTGAAAGAAGTCAATCTGATGCCTGCTGAAGGTGAGCCTCTTCTTTCACTTGAAGCTGTTGCAACCCTTAAAGAGACTGTTCCGGATGTTCATTTCGTGTACGAATTCGATATGTTCGAGCAGCACCTGACCACGGAGGATACCGAGGTAAGCTATATTAAGGCAGACATCGGAAACGAGGGCGAAGAAACGGTCCGTCGGGCCCTTAAAGTGCTCGATAAATGCGAATATTTCCTTCTCGACGACTGTGGAATAGATGATGAGATAATGGACGGGATCAGAACGGATTTCCCGGAAACGAAGGTTGTATGGAGAATACATGTCGGCTGGAAATCGGCTCTTACCGACGACCAGGTCATCCGCATGACACACGGCATCAACGATTCCATGACCGGACCTCTGAAGTACTGTCACGAGGTCATCTATATGGACCTCGGTCACGACAGCGGGATTACGGATATATCCTTTATTGAAAATATGCCCGACCTCGAATGCCTGATCCTTTCGGATGCCCAATTTACAGACCTCACCCCCGTCACAAACTGCAGTAAGCTCACATGGCTCGAGCTTGTCAGCTGCTATCACCTGCAAAATCTGCCCGTCATAGCGGATATGGAATCGATAAAATATCTGAATATCAGTTACACCCGCACAAGTGACATCAGCGGGATAATGGACATGAATCTCGACCGCTTCAGCTGTATCGGAAATCCTCTGTCACGCGAGGCCTTCGATGAATATGCAGATGCACATCCGGACTGCATATGCGTTTATTCCGGCAACCCTTACGGATACGGATGGAGATACGACGATTACGGATATCACTTCTTCTCCTACTATGCGAGAATGCGTGAAGTATTCAGATATACGGAAGGCTGTCCCGGAGGATTCAAAATGCCCGAGGATCCCGAAGAAATTGAAGAACCTGAACCGGCAGACACCGGAACGGAAGAACCCTGATATGTTAAATGGGAAGCCCGGTTAGGCTTCCCATAAATCACTACAATTATAACCGTGAAAATAAAAACTATTAAATGGTGAACGCCGGAACCGTCCCCCTGTTTACAACCTATGTGCCGGCGATTCTTTATTTACTGCCTGTCAAAATAAGCTTTTCCTCCGCTGGGAAGGAAATAAGTTCTTATATATCCGTCTGTGGACAGAATGACAAATTCGTTGGTAGCCTCAAGATAATATACACCGTCTCCGTCCTCTGCTTCGATCTTATATAAGGAGTTCGGATTGGTTATGACTGCAGAAGCTGCCGCTTCATATGCTTCCGCAGTGGCAAATCCCATTTCTATTCCGTGTTTTACAAAATGATCATTGAGAAGGTTGGCATTCCTGAAGTGGTATACGGCCGCAGGAACGGCTGTAACGGGAGGGGTAACTTCTACGGGATCCGGTAGTGCAGTCTCCTCAGGCACCTCAACCGGTTCTGCCTGCGGTACGGTTACTTCTGCAGGAGTACTGTCCTGCGAAGTTTCCGGTACGACAGCAACTGTTTCGTCAGTTGAATCATCCGGTTTTTCGGCTACTCCGTCATCGGAATCCTCTTCCGTGTCAGCAGTGTCATCATCTGATATATCACTTACTTCAAGAGCATCCGGTTCCGTCACAGATTCGGAATCCGCAGTTTCTTCAACCACAGTTTCCTGCTCATCCGCAACCGAGGTCACAGCCTGAAACTCCAATCCGTCCGTTTCATCATATCTGTTTTCAATCTGATAATATTTTATTCCAAACAGGATCAGAAATATCAGGAGTATTGCTCCGCTGATGATCCATATCTTTTTGTTATCCATATCCTGTTTACTTTCTTTCGTAGGTTACGAAATGGTAGGTCAGGTCAAAGTAGGTCTGTTCGTCGGAAGTATTCGTGATCTCCCACTCTTCATCCGCATCAAGATCATGGAAGTAAGTGTCCGCTTCGTATGCGTGATCGATTCTGGTCACGATTGCCTTGTCGCAATAAGGAAGAAGCTGGTTGTAGATCGTGCCTCCGCCGATAACGAAGATCTCGTCATCAATCTCCTTTACCATCTCAAGAAGTTCATCAACACTGTGTGCAACCTTTGCTCCCTCCACCTTGTATCCGGGATCACGGCTCATGATGATGTTGGTTCTGTTCTTGAGGGGAAGGCCACCGGGAAATGTCGAAAGAGTTTTTCTTCCGAGTATTACGGTATGACCGGTAGTAAGTTCCTTGAAATTCTTATGATCTTCCTTGATCCTTACAAGAAGATCGTCTTTATTTCCTATAGCCCAGTTCTTATCTGCGGCAACGATTATAGTCATTTAATACCTCACATTATTCATGCCGTCAGACCGGCATTCGCAATTCTCAAACAGATCGATCCTCTCACGGTGAACGGAAGAACCGTCCTGGACATGCAAGTACATCCATGTACTTGCAACCATGTCTTTGGGACCTCCTGTCCCCCTCGTTCACCTCAGATCGCGATGGGGATGTTCTTGATCTGCTCGTGGTGCTGATAGTTTTCAAGTGAAACATCGTCCGCGGTGAATTCATAGAAATCATGAATATCGGGATTCAGGATGAACTTGGGTGCGGGAAGGGGCTCTCTTTCGATCATCTCTTTGATGAGGGGAATGTGCCTGTCATAGATATGACAGTCTGCAATTACATGTACGAGTTCACCCACATTCATATCGCATACCTGAGCAAGCATATGTACGAGAACCGCATACTGTACAATGTTCCAGTTGTTCGCAGCGAGCATGTCCTGTGAACGCTGGTTGAGGATCGCATTGAGCGTGAGCTTATCTTCGCCTTCCTTCTGCGTTACATTGAATGTCATCGAATATGCGCAGGGGTACAGATTCATCTCGTGAAGATCCTGGAATACATAGATATTGGTCAGAATTCTTCTTGAGAAAGGATTGTTCTTGAGGTCATAGATGACACGGTCGACCTGGTCCATCATGCCCTCACGGTATTCGTGCTTAACACCCATCTGATAACCGTATGCTTTTCCGATGGAGCCGTTCTCATCCGCCCACTCATCCCAGATGTGTGAGTGAAGATCATGGATGTTGTTGCTCTTTCTCTGCCAGATCCAGAGCATCTCATCCGTTGCGGATTTAAGTCCGGTGCGTCGAAGGGTCATGATCGGAAATTCCTTGCTCAGATCGTAGCGGTTCACAACACCGAATTTCTTGATGGTATATGCGGGAGTTCCGTCCTCCCAGTGGGGACGGACCTTCTGGCCTTCGGTACTCGTACCGTTCTCCAGGATATCCCTGCATGTTTCTATGAATACTTCATCTGCATAACTCATAAGTAAAACTCATCCTTTTATTTTCTGTCATCATACTTTTCGCAAAGGGATGTGATCTGATCGGCAAATCTTCCGATCTCCTTATTAGGCGCACCGTCCATTCCCTTGATGATAGCCATAAGTCTCTGGCCTGCCGCAACAAGACGTGCATAGACACCGGATACGACCCTGGCTGCCTTCTTGGCCTTGGGGATGGGAGTAGCCTCATAGGTGAATCTTCCCGCGGCAAGATCAAATTCGGATCCGCTGTATGGAGCAACCGCACGCTGTCCGTACTCTATCTTGAGAGTCTCCGCAAACTGGGTTGCCACAGCATCTTCACCGTGAACGATGAACACCTTCTTGGGCTTTTCCTCAAACTGCGAGATCCACCAGATAAGTCCCGACTTGCCCGCATGTCCGGAAAGACCTCTGAGCTGCTCTATCTTCGCTCTTACTTCTATCTCTTCCCCGAAAAGCTTTACGGTTTCGGCACCTTCAACAATTGCACGTCCCAGGGTTCCGTTGGCCTGATATCCCACGAACAGGATGGTACATTCCGGTCTCCACAGATTGTGCTTAAGATGATGTCTGATACGTCCCGCTTCACACATGCCCGATGCGGAGATTATGACCTTGGGCTCTTCGATGAAATTGATGTCCCTTGATTCCTCGCTGGTGATCGCAAGCTTAAGTCCCGCAAAAGAGATCGGGTTGATACCCTGTTTTACGAGCTCCATCGCTTCATCCGAGAAGCAGTCCATACGGTTGGCATTAAAGATCTCCGTAGCATCCACGGCAAGAGGTGAGTCCACATATACCGGGAAGTTCTCGTGTCCCTTGATCTTCTTACCAACTTTGATCCTTCTGAGGAAATACAGAAGCTCCTGAGTCCTGCCTACGGCAAAAGAGGGAATGACTACATTTCCGCCTTTATCAAATGTCCTCTGGATGATATCCGCCAGCATGGTTTCGAAATCGCCTTCGGGCTCGGGGTGATCCCTGTCGCCGTAGGTGGACTCCATGACCACGTAATCGGCTTCCTTTGTGGGAATGGGATCCTTGATAAGGGGCTGCATATGATTTCCGATATCACCGGAAAATACTATCTTCTTGGTATTGTCTTCCTCGGTGATCCACACCTCTATGCTTGCGGATCCGAGAAGATGACCGATATCCGTAAAGCGGATCTTAACACCCTCGCATACATCCACCTCGGTATCGTAATGGCAAGCCACAAGTCTTCTTATGGCGCCCTCAGCATCCTCCATTCCGTAAAGAGGTTCAACGGGAGGAGCATCCTTGGTACGGCGGTTCTTCCTGTTCTTGTACTCCGCATCCATCATCTGGATGTGTGCACAGTCACGGAGCATTATGGAGCACAGATCGCAGGTCGCATCGGTCGCGAAGATCTGTCCCCTGAAACCTCTCGCGTACAAAAGAGGGAGAAGTCCCGAGTGATCGATATGTGCATGGGTAAGGAATACATAGTCAACATTCGCTTCCGGAACCGGAAGAGGTACATTTTCAAACGTATCTATTCCCTGCTCCATTCCGTAATCAACGAGAATGTTCTTACCGCATGCCTGAAGAAAATGACAGCTTCCCGTTACTTCATGATCCGCACCGACGAATATTAATTTCATAGGTCCGCTCCTTTTATCTGAAATTTCGGTTAATGTCGAAACAGCAGTTCAAATCTTAATCGGTGACACCCGCATCCTCAAGGGTTCTGGGCTCCTGTCTGGGAACATCCGCAAGATACCATGTACCATTCTGCTTAACGAAGACCCACACGGCATCACTTCCCTCGTTCTTGGTCTGATAAGCCGTAGAATTGAACCTTACGATCAGATCGAAAGTGATATTTGCGGAAACGCAGTTATCACAGTATGTAACGAAATTATCCGCACTGACATTGTAGTAGTCATAACTGGTTATATGTGAGGTGGGATAGAAATTCGTCATTGCCGTGCTGAGTGAAGCCCTGTATTCGGAATCGGGAAGCAGGTAATTATATACCGCACCCGAATTGACTCCGATGAAGTGCTTTCCGTATGCTTCCACGATGGTCGGGATGATCGCATTGATCTCTGCCATTACATCGGCATCGGTCTGAAGAGGTGCACTGTAATTGGTTCCCTCACAGGTAAGTTCAATGGGCTCACCTGTAGAAGACATTGCTTCCACAACGGGATTGCTCCAAAGTCCGGAGATCTGATAAGTGGTAAAGGTGGGAACATAAGTCATATATGACGTAACGCCCTGAATAAGATCTATGCCCTTGACCACGGGATTACCGCTTTCGTCCTTCATGATGTCTTCTGCGGTAAGTGTTCTGCCCGATACGGATACCGAAACATCCGAAGGAACGGTGATGGTATAAACATCGGTCGACATGCAGTACTCATCGGGATAGAACATATCGCATCCCCAGATATCCATGTCGTAATCATTCCGGCCGATGACCTTGAGTGTGACATCGGTAACAGGCTCCCCCGCTGCCTTGATGACATACCTGGGAACTTCTGCCGACGAAAGGGATGATTCTTCTATGGTAATCTCTTTTCCGACGATCAGCTCCTTGATATGAGCCTCATAATCGAACACGTTGTAATATGTGGAAGAGGTAACAAGATTGTCGCCTCTCATGACCGTCTCGATCGCGCCCGATTCAAATGCCTCCTTCACCTCGGCAATGCCGTATGAAGGAAGTGCGGTTTCATATGCTGTCAGGTATCCCTTGAACCAGCGAAGGAAAAAGAAAATACCTATGCATCCGATAATGAAATATATTGCAAGACCTAATCCGAAATAACTCTTTTTTCCGTCACTTCTGCTCATCTCTTACGCCTCCCCGTTCATAATAGCAAGTGCATCGTAGGAGGTGTTCTCTTCGGTACTCCTGATGATAAATGC
>JAEEGK010008022.1_pt1 | contig 25052 bp, 20 predicted proteins | sample 8958771 | NCBI WGS metagenome assembly JAEEGK01 (sample SAMN16246547, study PRJNA631951) | gut metagenome | biome: gut microbiome; feature: rumen; material: SC-attached | host: Bos | place: Iran: Karaj | collected 2018-10
AGCCTGCAAACACGCAGGCTTTTTCAGTGAAAACTCGAATTTTTTTAGGAATATTTCCTTCTCAACAAATCGCAGAACGAAAGATAAGCATCAGACTTAGTGTCCCAGAAAAATTTCTGTTTCAGCTGTTCCAAGCAGTCGAAAGATTCTTCCAAGGTGTTACATTCATTCAACAAACGGATAGAGGCACTGAAATCCTCTCCGCGATTATGAAACAACTCCTTGATATAGATAAATTTGTCGTTGATGGAGATAGCTTTTGTCAAATCGCCGACTTTGGCGTGCTGGTATTGGCTGCTGATAGAACGATCCTCGCGTTGCTCGTTGAAAAGGTCGTTAAGGGAACGTTGTTGAGGTTTTTGTACGGGATTTAAAGTTTCTTTGGGAGGTTCAGGTTTTGGTGCCGGAGGTTGCGGTGTTGTTTGTCTTTTCTCGATTACAGGCTTAGGAGTCTCTACTACAGGTTTTTCATCTGGCTTCGGCTTTTCCGGTGCAGGAGTGCTTTTGGGAGGGATGAAGTTCAGAATGTCATCTTCTTCGTGAACTTCCGTTTCTTCGGCGGATGCTGTAATCTCTATATCCGGTTCATCAAAGAGTTCTCCAGCGTTGTCATGGATATCCGTTTCAATTACAATCTCCTCGTCTGGTTCTTCCAGATTGTCGAAAACATCCTTGGCAGATTCTTTCTCCACGGTTTCTGGTTTTTTGCCGGAATCCAGAACAGGTTGCTCCTGCTCTTTGGCTTCGATTTCCTTTGCAATTTCGTTAAGTTCCTTTTCCACGGCAGCCTTGTAGCTTTCATGTTCCGTATCAAAGAAAAGATCAACGTCTTCTTCCAGCGTTTTGGCGGGGGTGAACTCTCTTTTGGGTTCTGAAACAGCTTCCGGTTGTGCATTCTCTTGATGGGGAGCGCAATATTCTTCCGTCTCAATAGCTGAAACGTGGACATACAACTTCCGGATTTTTTCTAACAGGATTTCTTTCTCGATAAGGGCGATTTTAATCTCTTTTCCATTGTCGGATAGCCAATTATCCAACATTTCCGACATTTGTTGATAGTTGTCGTTCATTTTTTTCGATTTTTTATATCAGGTTAACGGTTTTTATTATAATTTTGCACTCAGAAAAAGCGCACAAAAATACGAAATTCTTACATACAGATAAAAGGAAATGTTTTTAGAAAATAAGGCGAGTAGAAATCATAAAAAAGGGTGGATAGAAGTGATATGCGGATCCATGTTTTCCGGAAAAACGGAAGAGTTGCTGAGGCGTATCCGCCGTGCCGAGTTTGCCAACCAGAAAATCGAGTTGTTCAAACCTGCCATAGACACACGTTATGATGAAACGGAAGTGGTGTCGCACAACGAAAATTCCCGGATTTCGACCCCTGTTAACAATTCTTCGGAAATATTGCTCTATATCAATATGAATGATGTGCAGGTTGTTGCTATCGACGAAATCCAATTTTTCGACGATGGGATTGTGGAGGTTTGCAATCAGTTAGCCAATGCCGGTATCCGAGTGATTGTCAGTGGGTTGGATATGGACTATAAGGGAGTGCCCTTTGGCCCTATGCCGAAACTGATGGCGGTGGCGGAGTATGTCAGCAAGCAACACGCCATCTGCACGCGCTGCGGTGACCTCGCCCATTTCTCCTACCGCATTGTCCCGAACGAACAACAAGTCCTCCTCGGCGAGAAAGATGCCTACGAGCCGCTTTGCCGCCACTGCTACGAGGAAATGAAACAGAAAGAAATTTGACGTAAGAAGTATGATTTAAGACATTGGGGCTTGTCGCTGCCAAAAGTCTAGCATCACAGACTTTGTGGTAAGGTCTTTGACTTAACGTCGCACACCGTTATCACCGCCATGGCTGCCCATACAATAGCCGAAAGTTTGTCTGTGTCCAAAAAATTGTTGAAGACCCCGTGGGTATAATAGGAAACTAAGGAAATCACCATACATAAAGACAACAGTTTCAATGTTTTGTCTTCCGTATAAATATACGTTTTGATTCCTACGACGAGGAAAACGAACACGATGGCAAAGACGGTTAACATGCCGGGGATGCCGCTTTCAGCGCAAGGCCCGATATATTCGCTGTGGGCATTGCCGCCGTCGCCGAAGTCGGTGGAGATGATGGTGCGGTAATAGCCCTTTTGGAACGGTGCATACTCGAATTGGTAAGTGCCAGGCCCCCAGCCGAATACAGGTTTCTCCTCGATCATGCCGAACGCGGCTGTCCAGCGGTTGATGCGCTCCATGTTGGAAGCATCGGTGCTGATGTTCGACATGGACTGTATGTGCTCGATAAAGTTGCCGGAGGAGTCCTGGCTGTTGCGGCTCATCTTGTAGAGGATGTCATCCGCGTAAAAGAACAGCAGAAAGCCTAAAATCAACCCGCCACCCAATAACCAAGACAGTTTGATACGCAGTTTGAGAATAATCAATACCCCGATGGCCACCACCAAGCTTATCCAGGCGGCGCGACTGAAAGACAGGTAAAAAGCCATCAGCAGAATCAAGGTAATGACCACGTAGAATATCTTTTGCGGTAATTTGTTGTCAGGCAGGAAGAAAAAGCCTGCGGTAATGGGTATCATGAAAGCCAATGCCGCGCCGTATGCCGTGTGGTCGTTGTAGAATGGTGACATGACATAGTGGGCGTAGTGCTCGTCAAAACCGCTGAGGGCATGGAGATAAGTGGTGATGCAAACAATGATGGTTAACCCGAGTGCATAACAATTGAAGTATCGTACGGCATTTTTCAAATCATCTTCCACTAATTGCATGAAAAACCAGTAGCAAGAGGTGATGAACCAGAGTTTGGAGGCGAAAGCTTTGAGCGAAATGACAGGACGCACACTGGTCAGGCAGGTGATCAGCATCCAGCCGAGATAAACCATGATTGCGATGGATATGGGATGTTTCAAGAAGGAGCGGTTTATGCGCAGGTCGTAAAGAATCCGTGCAAAGAAAACCATCGTCAACGCAATCATCAGCCCTTCGGAGGGTAATGACAGTCCAAGATGGATGTTTTTGCTGCTGATGATGACGGAGAGCGGGGTGGTGAAGGCAATCAGGTACATGGCCACGTCAGCGTGGAAAAGCAGGACATACAACCCCACTGCGGCAACCGTAATCAAGGGAACCACTTGGGTTTCTCTGATGATGGCGTAGCCGTTGGCCAGCACAAGCGCTATGGCGATTACAAAACCTATAATCTGCCGTTTAGTGATCTTGTGTGTCTGCTGTCGGATCTCTTCTAACAGGTTTGTTTTCAATCCTTTCAATCGTTAACAGAACAATTAGAGTCAGAATGAAAGCGCAAAGGGTGGAAATGATGACGATGATGGATCTCTTCGGATAGAATTTCTTGTCGGCGGGGTACGGCTTGTCAATCACGAATTTCACCGGCATGATGGTGGTCATGTCCATTTTGGCATCCATCATTTTCTGTTTACAGAGGGCATGATACTTGCTGAAATTGTATTCAAGATCCTGGTACGAGGTGAGTTGAGCGCCATATTTGGCTAAAGTGTCTTGTTCCCTTATAATGCGCTGCATGGCGGCAGTGTTCCCTTGTGCTGCGGCGATAGCATACTGCTGCGTGAGACGTTCGCTCTGCAGTTTCACGTCAAAGACACCGTGCGCCATAAGTGCCCGAATGGAGTCGTTGACGACTGCGATTTCACGGTCAATGGAATCTAGCTGGTCCTGCAAGATGGTGTAGGCGGCCAAGGCGCGCTCATACTCCACGGCGTTCTTGATAGTGTCCAGCCAGCGCACCACATCAAGAGTCATCTCGTAGGCACGTTGCGGGTCCCAGTCGCTCACGGATACGGAAATGGCACCATAGTCTGTGCGCTTGATCGTCATATTGTTGGTGATGGTCTTGTAAAGTTTGGTCATTCCGCCCTTTTTGTTCACATCGATGTTGTAGTATTCGGCGAGTTTGTATTTCTCAATCAGCGAATCCTTGATGGCCACGGAGTTCAGGAACGGCAGCATCTGCTCGGTCTCGTCAACGGTAGCCAACGCCTTGATTTCCAATCGTTCGTTGTAGTTCTGCTCGTTCAGGAGGATTTTGGAAACGGAGCTGGTCCGGGGTGCGTAGAGTAGGGCGGTGGATTTATAGCGCGGTCGCACGAGAAAAGAGCAGGCCGCCGACACGAAAAATGCGGCAACACACACAATCATCAACCATTTCCGCCATTTCCACATAAACTGCAGCAGACTGAACGCATTGTACTTGTTTTGATTTTCCATTCGGTATTTTTTTGTTTGATAATGATATAAAATTCTATTTATCGTGTAATATTAACAATTAGAATAATACTAATCACTGTTCACTAATCACAAATCACTATTCACAGATCACAAATCACTATTCACAGATCACTAATCACTGCTCACTATTCACTAATTAATACAACAACCCGAGTTCCATTTTGGCAGCATCGGTCATGCGGTCCATCGTCCAGGGCGGGTCGAATGTGACATCGACCACCACTTTGTTCACGCCGGGAATCATGGACACGCGGGTTTGCACCTCCATCGGCAGACTTTCCGCGACGGGACAATTGGGCGCGGTCAGCGTCATCAGGATATAGACATCGTTGTTTTCGTTCACCTCTAACTTGTAGATAAACCCTAATTCCCAGATGTTTACAGGGATTTCGGGGTCGTAAATGGTGTTGAGAACCTCGATCACTTTACTCTTCATAAACGTCTCTTTTTAAATTTTGCAAAAATATGAAATCTTAACGTATCGTTGTCGTTTTTAGTTTAGTTTTAAAGATATTTTTTTAGGTTTACCGTTTTCTACTTGCTTTTTCCATAGGTGCTCAGGTCTGAAATGCCAAAAGCTGACGGCCAAAAGCCAATAATTATAACCGCTTAAAGAAATAATCGCCACTGTATTTTATTTTTCGTTGTATAACGAAAAATTCGTTATCTTTGCCGCCATAAAATAACCAGATATGGTGACATTGAAGAAACTTACTGCCTCGGAAGAGACTATTATGCAGATAATCTGGAAGTTGGAACAAGGTTTCGCGCAGGATATCATGAGCGAGATTCCCGAGCCGAAGCCGCCGTATAACACGACGCTCTCCGTGGTGAAGGCGTTGGAACGCAAGGGCTATGTCGGGCACGAGACTTTCGGCAAGGCGAACCGCTACTATCCGCTCATTTCCAAAGAAGACTACTCCCGCAGTCTGCTCGGCCGCGTGGTCAGCCACTATTTCAACAACTCCCTCTCCTCGCTGGTCTCCGCCTTCACGGCTGACCACCCCATTTCCGACCAAGAGTTGCAGGAGCTCGAACTTCTGGTCCAAAAGGCGAAACAAAATCCAAAGTCGTAAATCGTAAGTCCATGTTCAAGCTGGTAGATTTCGGAGTTATAGTGTTTTCGAGTGGGACTTTTCTGCTCTGCTACCTGCTCTTTTTGCACAAAGAAAAGAATCATCAGCTTAATCGTTTCTATCTGCTGTTTTCTTTGGCTTTTTCTTCGTTGCTTCCCTTTTTACGGTTTCATTTGCCAGTTCAGACCTCTTCGGTTCATTATGTTGCGAAAATGTCGGCCTTGGCGGAACCCACTGTCAATCAAGCTGTTTGGATTATTTGTACGGCCGTGGCATCGCTATTTTTTATCTTCTTCCTTTTCAAGTTGATCAAGGTTCTGCGACTTATAGTTGGAAAGCAGTACGTTACGGTTAATGGCATAAAGGTTATTAATCGAATGGGGCAGACTGGGCCGTTTTCCTTCTTCCGTTACGTTGTAGTGGATTGCTCATCCTTTAACGATAGCGAGCTGGATTTGGTGCTGCGTCACGAGGCGGCTCACGCCCAACAGTGGCACACATTGGATATTCTTTTTGTTGAACTTCTCGGAGTGATTTGCTGGTTCAACCCTTTCGTGTGGGCGTATAAGTCCGCGCTCAAGTCTCAGCACGAGTATGCGGCCGACGCGGCTGTCATCCATTCGAATGTTCCCCGAAATGACTATTTCGATCTGATTTTGAAACAGATTCGCCATCAAAACCGTCTGGCTCCCGTCCATTCGTTCAGCGCCACCGCTGTCAAAAGTCGCATTCGCATGATGATGGCAACCGTTCATGGCCGCCGCCGTTGGATGCGTTATCTTTCCGTGATTCCGATGTCGGCATTGCTTATTGCGGGCAATTCGCTGCTCGCCTCCTCTAAAAACGTTCCTTCGTTTATGGAAAATGTGGTGGTTCCCGCTGTGGTTTCGCAGTCGCTTTCCGAATATTCTGATAAAGCGGAGACTATTCCAACGGAAACCGTCAAGGTAAAAAGAGTTGTCCGTCAAGCAAAATCCCAGCAGAAGCGGGAGGAAAATATTTCCCAATTGGAAGCGCTGGAGTCCCAGTCCTGGCTCTCCACTCAATATGGCGATCCCGTGGAGTTCTATGACGAAGCACCCGACACAAAGCAGGAGGAGCATTACAATGTAATTGTGACGGGCGATGCGCCGCAAATCTATCAGGTCAGCGTTTCCGAAACACCATAATGTTTTCCTAATCCCTAAGCAAAACGTATAATCCCAATAGTCTTAAGTCTCAAGTCTCATAACACAAAGCAAAACGAAAAAATCATTATATAACGAAAGTATCATTAAAACCCAAAGCAATGAAAAAGATTACAAACATTCTGGTTATCACAATTTTGTGCTTGGTCGTTCAGGCACAGGAACCCGTTCTTTCACCGAGGTTGAAAGAGTATTACCGTATTAAAATGGAGATGAACAATCTTTACAGTGAGTTCAGTTGGGCGGAAAATCGGGCAAATGACACGGTGTCGATGCGGGAGTTTCTTGCCCGTTACGAGGAGAACAGGCATCGGTTGCATCAGTTTTCCGAGTATTTCCGCCCTTCTTGGGATGCGCGCAACTATGCTGATATGCTCGCTGTATTCGGCCGTTATGCGGAAGCGGTCGCCCTTTACGATACGGCGTTCTACCATCGCCAAATGGAGGCTTACGACTTCAACCTTCCTTACCGTCGGGCCTATTTTGCAGGCGACACGCTGTTGCACCAGCGCAAGCTGACCGAATACCAACAAGCGGAGTGTGGCCTGTATTCATACAGTGAGTGGCAGGTGCGCAGAAAGCTGTGGGAACTGCAGCAGATGGATCAGATGGCCATCAAGCTGTCGGATATGCCAGGACTTGACCACGAGTTTGAGGTCCGGATGCTGGCTTTCAAGGATTCCATACTGAAAGCCTCCATCGCGCAGCTTCGAGCGGACTATCCGGAAATAGAGGACGTGCTTTCCTTGGACTTTTTCGCCAAATTTCTCTTGGGCCGCCACCTCTATTCGGCCGACCCGGATTACTGGTTCGAGGTGGAATATCCGCGTTCACGCAAGCTTTTGGAGAGCGGACAGGGCAGTCCGGAATCGTACGCGCACACCTACGACTTCTACCTGGTGCGCACCGGCAAGGGGAAGAGCTATTATGGCCAATATGGTTGTTCGGACGACTTGACTCCTGCGGACACGGCGGAGATCAACCGTCACCGCGCCGACATCGGTCTGGAACCCCTTGAGGCGGAACGGCGGGACAAGAATGTGATTTATATCACGTATTGACAAGGTATTAATTTTCAGAATATCAATGATTTATCGGAAATGAAAGTCTGCGGTAACCTGTTTTTTTTACGGGTTACCGCTAGCTTTTGATGAATATACTTTTCCGAAACGGATTGAACCGCTCTTTCATATTGACAGCGATAATCAGCTCCTCGACGGACGCGACGAGGTAGATGAGCCAAAAAACTCCTGTAAGACCTATACCATATAATACACGGTCATCGAATGATATGGAGCTGTTGATCCAAAAGAATCGAATTACCAATGTTTTTATAGGAATGTAGAACAGTAAAGAGTATCCGGCTATTTTGTTCAACACGGTGTGTATTCCGGTGAATCGGCCCCATCGTGCTTCGCAAATGGCTCGTGTAATATACCGGATGAGCAATATGGAAGGGAATGCTATCAGTCCGCCATCAAAGAGGGTTTCCCAAAGTACTATTTGTGACAAATAATGGTCTTTCACCAAACAGCATACCATAAGGTGCCCGATAATTCCCGTTGCAAACAACCAGTTGGCTATGTTGTTCTCTTTGAAAGCGTTGTCGTCAACTATTTTCCATTTTGTTCTCAAAAAGTCTCCGCAAAAGATGCTCAAACAGCCCAAAGTGTATAATGTCACGGCGGCAGCACCCCATTTTGACAGATAAACTGAAGGATCCTCGGGCGTCACCAATGCGGAAAGCGGCAGCAGAACGGCCAAAGCCATACGGAATCGGTTCAGCCAATGGGTTGTTTGAGAAGCTGTGATCTCGTTCATTGTCTATGAATTTGGAAGAATAGATACGATAAATAATTATATGACGCAAAAAAACGGTGTGATAATCTGCGTGGTCTGTGGGAAAACTATATGCCCGCGAAACTCGCAGAAATACGCAGACAGGATATTTACAAGATTCAAGTGGATAATTCAGATTATTTTAATGCCTGCGGTAACTTCCGGCTCCGTGTTGGTGGCGCGCTACTCGTAATATTCGATCTTGCGCCACACGACCTCCGTCGCGGTCATCGAATCATCGCTGCCCCCCTCATATCGCACACGCTTCACCCAATTCCCCTGCTTGTCATAGGTATATTGGTAGCGGATAATCTTGAATGGCTGGCCTTTTGTCTGATAACCGGCATGCTCCACTAAATTGCCGTGCTCGTCATACGACCATTCTTCCAAAACGGCCATTTTGTAGTCGAAAAAGGACTCGTTGATCCTAAATTCCCCGACCAATGCCTCCTTTTTCACGATTCTTCCGGCGGAATCGTAGGTGGTTTGAATATGACGGTCAAAGGTGCGTTGCGTGCCCTTCACATCATAATGCTTGCGTTCAATCTCTCTTCCGGCGCTGTCATATTGGTAATAGCAGTCCATTCCGCTGGGTTTCCAATCCCCGATGGAATAATCGCGGATCATGTTATGCCGATTGTCATATTCATACCCACAACTTGCGCTAAAGCCTTTGCATTTACAAGTGCTGTTGTCTCCCTTATAGCCGTTACAGCGACCCTTGAAAATCATATTGTCCAAGCTGTCATACACAAAAGCATCCATCCATTGCACTGTTTTGCCATTGTTCATTTGATGCGCCACCAGATTGCCCCGCTCATCATAGCAATAGCAATCGACGATGCCGACACTCTTTTCCCCGTGGTGCCCAAGGTCGGATGGACAAGCCCTGCTTTTCAATTCATCCTTATAGTTAAACTCTTCCACCCGTACAGGTTTTCCCTCGTCATTTAACGTGATCACCTTTTCGCTTAAGCCGTCAAATTTCCGATAATAGATTTCCACTTTTGTCAAATGTCCGTTTTTGTCATATTCGAGAAAAACATCTTTACCAACATCTATTCCCACCACCTGATGTAGAGTTCCGGAAGCATCAAAATAGTAACGGGTCGAAAGGGCGGTGGAGTCATAATCTTCCTCAGACAAAGGATGGGCGTTGTTGAGATCATAAACCAAGGAATCTTTCAGGAATAACTCTTCGACATGACAAATACCCAAATGTCCATTGAGCGAAAAGCCCCACGTCTGCTGCTTGGTCCTAAGGTCCTTGCCGTGTTTCAGCACATCAGTCTGCACAACCCACTCAACAGTCCCGTTCAGCGAGATGTTCAGATGCTTGTAGTGTCCATAGAAAAGTTGGAATTCTTGGTAAGGCTCCGTGAAGACGAATTCGGTTTTCTCCCGTGGCTCGACGGCTTCTGCGGAGACGCCGACAGAATCAGGGCTGAAAACCTCAAATGCTCTGTAACGAGAACTATTTTGAGTATCGGTTTTCTTGCCTCCCTTGACAATCTCGATTACGTCATTGTGCAGCTTTTCGTAATCAATGTTCTCCTTGTAGGTGTATTCGTACATGGAACCCCGTATTTCGCCGTTCTCCGTTGAGATGTATCTCGTCATGATGTAGTCGAAAGGCATGTCTGTACCATGAAACATAATCAAATGCAGGCGATAAAGCTGGTCTTTGTCGCTGCCGTCGGGGTTGGTGCTGTAAACGTAATAGACCACCTTGGTGAAACTGGTGGAGAAACGGTTTTTCGGCAACTCGTCGTACCATTCGTAACCCCAGATATTCAGCGTGTCTATCTTGAAAAAATCGAAGTTATAATAGTGGCAAAGCTCGTACTCGCACGGCAGTTTGTTCTTTTTGTGCGCTTTGTACAACAGCGCCCTGTTTTCGGCGGCTTTCTTATAATCCCCCAAACCTGAGTAGCAGACAATCTTGTTGCGGATAGCAAAATAATCGGTTTCCGGCTTCATCAAGGTCTGCATCTCTTCATCGAGCTTCAACGCCTCCTCGAAGTTCTCCTGGTACCTGTATGCCATTTCAAGCATATAGGCTGTCCTGTAATAATCGAAGGTGGCGTCCTTGTAAGTCCGACTTTTGTCAGCCGGAAGTCCCTGCCAACGCTGTTTGGCGTACCGGTATGCCTCGTCGAAGAGACCAGACTGGCACAGACTGTCGATGTGCCGCTCATGCGGGTCGCTTTGCGCGTTAACATCAAAAGAGATTGAGGCGAAAATGGCCAACAACACGAATACTTTTCTCATAAAACACAGAGGACTTCCACAAAAACCTTTTCACGTTGTCGCCGACCATGACGCGAAGTCCGTTTAACATCAAGATGAGCAAACAACGCTGCAAAAATAATACAATTATCTGCATATATAACACAAAAAATGCGAAAGGTTGCAGTTTGTTGATAATTTTGTTATTTTTTTTGCTTTCAAATCATATACTAAAATCACCTTTTTCAGCGTTGCGATTATCTGATTATCGTATAAGTTGTATTTTAAAACCACGAATATGTCAAAACATACCCTAATCTGTCTTTTGTTGTTGCTTGGAATGGGAGTGGGGACGGTCTGCGGACAAGATTCCGACAGTATCGTCGGTGCTGAGCCAGTGAAGATCCCGATTTGGGACAACGGATTCCGCATCGGGCTGACCTCCCAGGCACAGCTGGTGCTGCCCGCCACCCTCTCGGCCGACGACCCTTACGTGAAGAGTCTGCCCGGCTTCGGGGGCGAGAACGGCATCGAGTTCTCCTACCATTTCGGCCATTTCGGGGTCTCCCTGGGGCTGACTTTCGGAACTTTCCGCGTGTTCAACTTCAAGCCCCACTTCGATGACGCGCCCGGCGCCGATCTTGACGACCCGGACTTTTGGTTCTACAACCAATTTCACCATTACTCGATGGTCCACAACGTGTTCCTCCCGCTGAAGTTCGAGTTCCACTACCCGTTCAACGACAAGTTCGCCATCATGGCCGACATCGGGACGAAGCTCGCCGTTGGATACCAACTCCTAATGGCTGATGGGAGCATGTGGATGACGACCTACGAGGATGCGGCGATGAAGCCGTTGTTCGCCTCCTTGGTGACGGACGTCGGATTCTACTACCGCCTGCCCTACGGCGATCTGATCCGGGGCTCCATCGGGGCGAATGTGGGCTTCCAGCACGTGACGGACGGTGAGTACAGTTACCAAAATCCGAGCTGCAACGTGGAGGGGTCAGGAACGTTTTTCAGCCGGAACACCAATTTCAACGTGCAGGCGGCTTATATCCACACTTTCCACCGCTACAAGCAGCGCCGCGTGACGGAAACCGCCTGGAAAACGGAACTGCCGCGCCACGAGTTCCAGTTCAACGTCGGCGACCCGGTGCTGACCGCGAACAGCAGCCATATCGGCTTTGACAATTTCTTCTACAATCTTTTCCGCGGATTCCCGTTCATCTATTCCCCAACGTACTGGACGCACCCCATCGGTGATTATCCCATAACCCGTATTGTACCGACGTTTTCCTTTAATTACCACTACCGCGCCGCAAAGTGGCTATGGGTGGGCGGACTCACCACGGTTTCCGGACTGCACAACACGTGGCACGACCGTTTCACGGACGAAGTGACCGGCCACGGCAGTGAAGTCCACGTCACGCTGATGCCCGACCTGCGCTTCACCTACCTCAACCGCGAGCATGTGACCTTATACTCCGGATTCGGGCTCGGACTGAATATGCTTTTTATGAAAGATCCTCATTTGTACGGTGAAAACACACAGTCTTACTTTGGATTGGCCTACCAACTGACCGCTTTCGGCGTGAAGGCCGGCGCAAAACACTGGTTCGGCAACTTGGAATTGGGCTACGGTGACAAGGGAATTATATCAGCAGGATTTGGATATGAGTTTTAACTTATTGATAATAAGCGAATTAAAACTTTTGATAGATACCAATTCTGATTTGAGACGTAGGACGTGGGACTTTAGACTTTGGGGTTGAAAGGAATCAATACGGATTGTTGCTATAAAGTAAGTTGTAATAATTGTATGAATAATAGAATTTTAGAAAATATGAATAAATCAATCAAAGTTCTTATCGTGATGATGGTCGCCTTAGTGATGGCGGGCTGCGAAGTCGGCGAAGGTGAACTGATGAAAACCAAAACCGGACATCTGATGTACCTCGGCTGGACGGATGACATCAACGGCATTGTGTTCAACATAGTGGAGCCGGCATTCAACCTCAACGCTTGGGTGCAAGCGTCTGAAGATCAGAAACCGGAGATTTTCCAAAAACACTTTTACAGCAACACGGTCATCGATGTGTTGTCGGACCACACGTGGCGGATCCGGGTTGACGGCACCAGGGCCTCGCTTCGGGTGGCGTTGGTAAACGGGACGTCGCTTGCGGAAACCGGGGCGAAGATGCGGTTGCTTTATTCGAAAGATTTTGATCACAGCGTTTGGGCAAACACCGTCTTTGTCTTGGAAAACAAGGGGGACGGTCTGTGGGATTTTTATTCTGAAGACGGACAAATCTATCTCCAATTCACGCTCGGCACGTCTGAAGTCCCTGAATCGCTCACCGAAACACCCCTTACGATAGCAGGTGCCGGCACTTTCACCGAAAGAACCGTCATACCGCATTGTTCGGGGGATGTCTGCACGGAGGAGACCCGCTTCACCTACCTGTCGTACGACATCCAACAGCCGTTCGAAGCCAGCTGGACGCAGGATGCGAGACGCATCAATTGGACAAGTCAGTTTAACCGGAATGATTATTTTATCGCGTTTTCCGCCGGCAAGGTGCATTTGCAGGCCCTCGACGAGGAAGGTCAGGGCAACGCTGCCGTTATCACCATACTCAACCCCGAGGAAATCGAAATCGAGATGGACGGCATCGTGCAGCGCCGCAAAATTTAGTTGCTGTCGTTCAATTCCATCACCACGGCATACCTTGTCGCGGCCGTGACGGGGTTCAGCGCCATCGTACCGCGCCACCACAACCCGTCACGCAACTGCATTCCCGTCTGTTGTGACGCGCCATGGCACGTCTCTACCTCCCCACGAACGATCCGGAACGTTCCCCGCGCCTCGGGATGGCAATATCGTGCGTAAATGTCGTGCGCCGCCAGCCCCATCGTTTTCCGCAGGTTCACCTCCACGAAAGGATGCAGCTTGTACGTACCCTCTTCCTGATAGACAAACATATCGACCCCTGCTTCGCCCTCATAATGCGGGGCGATTTCTTGTTGCAGAAAACCGCTGACGAGCGACTGGACGGCGGCCAGTTCCTCTGTATCAACATAGCGGGAAAGAGTCCGAAGAATCTCGGAATCCGGCATCAGCAGGTTGCCGCCGTAGCCGTAATGCTCGGTTTTGAAGAGCGAATAGCCCCGGAAGATGACTTCCCCATTCCGGCACTCGAACTCCATCGCAAAGTCCTGAACTACCGTGTATTGCTTTTCCGACAGAATGCCGCCTTGCCGTTTCAGGACGCCCGCGCACTGGCGCAGGAGCGTGGGGTTCGTCGTCCCGTGCGCGTAGAGGTGCCCACGCCCGTTGCCCGAATACGGCGACTTGAAGATGACGTCTTTCTTTCGTTGCACATAATCCTCAATTTCTTGGATTTCAGTCAGATATTCGGGAGGATCGGGCAGTTTTTCGGGTTGAGCGCAGTGTCCCCGCATATACTCCATCGCCGCGATGGTGGTCTTGCGGTGCGCCAACTCGCGGAGTTTCGTCAACCGTGCCTCCGACGGCAGAAGCGACTCCCCCACCCCGATCCGCCGCAGTTGATACACTACCGCCGCGTCCCAGCCCCACGGCGTCACCTTGGTGATGCGGTCCGCATTCTCCAGCGGGGCGAAATGCTTCTGGAATTCCTTCCCGAAAGGACGGTAGGCGTCCAGCACTACCGCCTCTTCCTCCGCCAGATAGCGCATGAACGGCGCGCAGTCGTAGGCAAACTGCGCCGCCGACCGCAACGCCACAAACTGCGGCTGGTTGTCGGCTAATGCGTAGTCGTGTTCGGGGTTGAAAACGAGGAGGTTCATTAGGGTTTAGAGTTTAGAGCTGGCGGTATTTTATTTTGTCAGCATTTTGTAGCGTTCCGCCTTGATTTTCAAGTCAATGAGGGCGTCGGTGAGTTGGTTTTTGGCTTGGAGGAGGAGGGTTTGGGCTTCGAGGAGGTCGGAGACGGGGACGAGGCCGGCGTCGTAGTCAGCTTTGACATCATGGAGGTTGGTCTCCGCGTCTTTCAGTGCCAATTCCGCCACATCAACCTGGGCGATACCATCATCAAGATCGTAGTTCGCCTGCATAATCTCCAAATACATCTTTTCCATCAAATCAACACGTTCGTTTTTCGCTTTTTCCACCAAGATGTCGTGTTCCTTCAGTTTGTGTGAGGTTTCCCACCAGCCGGTCAGCGGCACCTGCAACGTCGCGAATGCCAGTGCGTTGGCGGAGTAGTGGTCGAACACGAGGTTGCCGTAGGAGGCCGTTCCCCCGACCATCAGATGGGGCAACGTCTCCCCTAACGCCATCTTCCTCTTGAGCTCTTCGGCGCTGACCTGCAAATCCAGCAATTGTTTCTCCTTGCGACCCTGAACAGCCGTTCGATGGTCCACAAAGCCCCAGTCAAACATTTCCGAGACTTCCCCAAGCGTGTCCGACAGTGTCAAATTTCCGCGCATCTCCATGCCTATTGCCTGGCAAAGCGCCTGGTTGGCGAGAAGGATTCCGTTGTGAACTTTCGTTTGATTGGCTTCCATTTCTCTCCTTTTGAGTTTCACTTTCAGGACATCGTTTTGCGAGACCAATCCAGCTTCGGCCGCCGTGGTGACATCGCGTTCCAAGGTGTCCAAGAAAACCAGTGCCTGCTGCAAGGTTTTCTGTTTTTCACGCAAGGAGACAATCAGCCAATAGTATTTTTCCACTTCTTGAAGAATCTGATCTTCGGTCAGTTGCGCTTTCAGTTCCGCAGCTTCCACACCCACCTTCGCCAGCTTGTTGCCGTTCACGATTTGTCCGCCCATATAGACCGGCTGCACGAGCGTCGCGCCCGCCGTCAACCCGTTCTCGCACAGGGAGATACGGTCCGGGAGGCCCGCCGCCGCGCCGTACTCGTAGTAGAGGTTGTGGAGCCACTGCCGCGCCGTGGCGTTCTCGATGTCGTCTATACTATACTCTATCAGCGGACTGGCCGCGTAGTAGCCGCCCGCCATCACACTCACGTTGGGGAAATACTTCGTGAACGCCTGCTTCTTCACCTCCTGCGCCGCCGCCACATCCAACGCCGCGTTCTTCACCGCCGCGCTGTTCCGCAACGCGAGAGCTTTGCAGCTGTCCAACGAGAGGCTTTGCGCAGACATCGTTGCACAACCCAGCATGATCGCTATGATTGTTGTTATTCTATTCATAACATTATTTAGTTCATTCATCATCATATCCTTGCCTCGCATTGCGCTTCGCGATTCCGATATCGTTGTCACCGCAGTCCGAATCAGACTGCCGCATCCAACCCCACACTGCGGCTACCGCCTTGTGTGGGGTTATTAGCACTTCGTGCGTCTTGTCCCTCCTGTTTCTTCTTGCAGACCCCACACTGCGGCTGTCGCCTTGTGTGGGGTTATTAGCACTTCGTGCGTCTTGTCCCTCCGGGACTGCTTAAGGAAATATTTAATAATATAGGGGCTTTTCGTCATAACTACTAACTACTAACTGCTAACTATTCTTAAAGATTTGCCAGTACGCCACGGGCAGCACGGTCACCACCAACGGGAGGGAGAAGATGGTGCCGAAGCAGATGACGACGCCCATGGGCATCCAGAGGTTGGTGTGCGCCACAATCATGGGCATCACGCCGAGTGCCGTGGTGGCGGAGGTGAGGAAGATGGGGCGCATACGACGGCGGCCCGCTTCGAAGGCGGCCTCCTTCGCGCTCTTGCGATGCACCTTGCGCAGACTCTCCGCATATTCGAACATGATGATGGCGTTGCGCACGATGATGCCGATCAGACTGACCACACCCAACACCGCCGTGATACTGAAATCCAGTCCGAAAATCCAAAGCCCAAGGCACGCCCCGAAAACACAGATCAGGCTGGCAGAAAGGGTCAGGAAAACGATGTCCAACCGCCCGAAATGGTAGAGCAGGAAGACGAACAACACCAGCACCGCCGCCAGGAAACTGAGCGCGATTTCGGGAATCACCATCCCGTTGATACCAGTCAGTCCGCCGTAGCTAATCTCCACGTTGTCAGGAATATTCGGTTTTAACTCCTCGTTGACATACTGGTCGATTTTCTTCATCACATCGGGTTGGCTGTAACCGTAGTTGAGGTCTGCGCCCACGGTGACAGTGCGGATGCTGTTACGGCGGTGGATGACCGCGTCGCGCCACTCGGGACTCACGTCGGCGACCTGCCGCAGCGGCACCCACGTCCCCGGCACTGAGGTCGGAATCAGGAGGTCTTCCAGCCCCTGATAGTTGAGGGAATCGCCGTTCTGCCGTGTGTAAAGCATCACCGGCACTTTGTAGTCGCCTTCCCACACACTCGTGAGGTTCTGTCCGCCGAGCGCGGAAGAGAGATAGAGCGACAACATGCTCTGCGTAACCCCGAGACGCGTGGCCTCGTCACTCTTCAGGGTGACGCCGATGTTCTGCGAGGTCTCGTCCATATTGGAATGCACCCACGTGAGTTCCGGCATCGTGTGCAGGAAAAGTTTCAGCGAGTCGGCGGCCGACTTCATCGCATCGAAATCCTCGCCGGAGAAACGCACCTCTATGGGATTGCTTACAGCTTGATAATCAATTTGTTTGAAACGAACATAGGCATTCGGGAAATGGTACTCGTATTTCGGACCGTATTCACGGATAAGTTTCAACGTGCTCTTCTCGGAGGTCGTGTTGACGATGAACTGGGCGTAGTTCTTGTGAGCCATCTGCGGGGCGTAGGTGGCGTGGAAGCGCGGCGAGGAACAGCCGATGAAGGAGGTCACAGACGTCACCCGCGGGTCAGCGCGAAGCACGTGCTCCATGCTGTCGGCCAACGCCTCGGTCTGCGCCAGCGTACTGCCCTCAGCGAGGTGCATCTCCACGGCGAAACAGTTGCGGTCAGCCTTCGGCAACATCTGGATTTGCAGCCGCGTGAACAGGAACACGCCGAGACTGACAGCTGCGACGGCCAAGCAGATGACAACGGCAGGATGCCGGAAACAGCGGGTCAGCAGCATATCGTAACGTTCCTGCAAGAACACGAAGAAACGGTTCTGCGCGGCCTCGAATCGGTTTGGCGCGACACCGTCTTTGTTTCGCTTGATGAAAACCGTTGACAGATAAGGAATTATCCAGACAGCGTAGAAGATGGAGCAGACCAACGCGAACGCCACCGTCCAGGGGAACAGCTGCACGAAATCGCCTAACGGCCCGGTGATGATATGCGTCATCGGGAAAAACATGCCCGAGATGGCCAACGTGGCCAACGACATCGGGACAAACAGGGCCTTGGTGCTGGTAAAAGCTGAATACCAGCGCGAATACCCTCTCTGCAATATGTCCGTGTAGCCATCGATGACGATGACCGAGTCGTCCACGATCATGCCCAGAACCACGATGAGGGCGGCCAACGTCACGGTGTTCAGCTCGATGCCGAAGATGTACATCAACCCCATGGTGATGGCGGTGCAGACGGGCACGCTGGAGCCGGAAACGAGAGCCGTGCGCAGCGGGAAAAGCAACAGCATCACCGCGATGACCACGAGAATCGAGAAGAGCAGGTCGCGCAGGAACGACATCACCGACTTGTTGACGACGTATGGTTGGTTGGTGATTTTGTGCATATCGACGTCCGGCGGGAACGTCTGCTTGCATTTCACAATCTCTTTTTCCACCTTTTTGCCGAAGGCCACGATATTGTTGCCCGGCGCCATCTCCATGGAAATCAGCACGGTGGAGCCGCCGTTGTACTTGATGAAGCTGGTGGGTTCGGCATAGCGGCGCTGGACCTCGGCGATGTCGCGCAACCGCACATGATGTCCCATCGGGTCGGTGAAGACGATTTGCTCTCCAATCTCATACTCAGACTGATACGGGATGGAAACATGTACCTGCGCCTCGCCGGCCTCGTTCTCCACGCTGCCTCCGACGGTACGGATTCCCTGCGTGGCCAATTCCACCAACAGTGCCCGCTGGCTGATTCCGTATGCCGCCAATTTCTCTTGATCAACCATCACGGCAATTTCCTCGTTGCGCTTCCCCAAAATCTTGATATTGCCCATCTCGGGAATGCTGCGCAGCCGGTCGCAGAGCTGTTCGGCGTAATGCTCCAGCTCGCGCGGCGTCCGCTCGGGCGACTCGACGGTCAACAGCATCGAGGAGGTGTTGCCGAAGTCATCGACCACGACGATTTCGAGCACGCCCGCCGGCAGCGAGGTCTTCTTGAACAGCTGCAAGCCATGACGGATTTTCGACCACGCGCCGTCCTTGTCGGTCACCGACACGCGCAGCTCCGCATACACATACACGATGCCGTTCTCCGTCACCGAGTAGGTTTTCTCCTTGTCGATTTCGGCATAGGTGAACAGGAACCGCTCCAGCGGCTTGGTGACCTGCTCCTCCACTTCCTGGGCCGTCGCGCCCGGATAAACGGCAGCCACAACACCCTGCCGGATGGTGAACTGCGGGAACTCGTCCTTGTTCAGCCTCGTCAGCGCGAAAATGCCGAATGCAACCAAACACGCCACAATGAAGAAGATGATCTTGTGGCTGCGCATCGCAGCGAGGATATGGTGACGACTACTCATAGTTAGCAGTTAGTAGTTAGAAGTTAGCAGTTAAACTGAACGTACTTAATGGTCTCATTCATAATTCATAATTCATAATTCATAATTATTCTACATTCTGCATTCTACATTCTGCATTTACATAAAGTTTGTCCATGCCGGCGGTGACGATGGTGTCGCCGGGACGGAGCCCGGAGGAGACGAGAACGCCGTTGGCCACGAAATCGGTGGAGGTGATGAGGCGGTGTTGCGCGCGGCCGTTCTCCACCACCCACACGGAAAGGCCCTCCGGACGGGTCTGGACGCACTTGGCAGGGACCACAAATCCATGGTCGTCAGACTGGCTTAACAGTACTTTGCAAACCATTCCGGGCAACAACGTCTTGTCAGAGTTGGGGAAAGCGATTTTCACTTGGTAGCTGTGCGACACGCGCGAGGCACTGACACTGCGGTCGGTGATCCGGCCGACAAGAATACGGTTGTTCAGCGCAGGCACGCAAACAGTGGCTTCGTCGCCGATGTTCACCGTGCTGATTTCGCTTTCAGGCACGGAGAAGGTGACGGAGACGCTGCCCATGTCGAGGATGTTGACGGCCGGCTCGCCCGGCAGCAGCGAACCACCCGCTTTGGCGTTGCAGGTGCCCACCACACCCGAAATCGGGGCTTTTAACGTACAGTCATCCAACTGTTTGCGAGCTATCTGCTCCATCGAGCGGGCCTGTTCTAACGTGGTTTCCATCTCCACCCATTTCACTTCAGCCAAACTGCCCTGCTCATAGACTTTTTTCAGCCGTTTGTAGGCGTCTTCAGCCTGTTCCAACGAGGCTTTGGCGGAGTTGTAAGCGTTTTGGGCGGTGGCACTGTTGACGATGGCGAGCACCTGACCGGCACGCACGCGGTCGCCCTCATGCACATACACGCGCTCCACACGCCCTCCCATGGGGAAACTGACCGACACGGAAAGGTTCTCCTCCACCTCGCCCACGTAGGTACGGGTCGCCCCGCCGCTTACCGTGTCCACAAGCATCACCTCCACCGAAACAGGGGTACGCTCCTGCTGTTTCGCCTCGTGCCGGCAGCCGTTTGTCGCGACACAGAGCGTCACCACGGCCAAAATCATTATTGTTGTTCGTTTCATGTCAGTTCTTTTCTGCTATGATGGTCATTTCCGGCCCACTGATGGACACTGCACTGTTGCCACTCTGATGACCATCCCATATTTCTCTAATAATCAACATATTGCCATTAACAATCCCGCCGCCGGAGGCAGAAATGCGATAGACGATAGTGGCGTCATCATCCTGCTCGAAATCGACATCAAAATCCGGGATCGTGTTGGTGGAGAGGATGTTCGTGTTGAACGAGTGCGGGGCAATCACCAGCGAGTCGCCGCGCAACTCGGCGTTCATCGTGTAACAGCCGCCAGTCATCTCATTCATTGTTATAATATAGCGACCCTTGCCCGATTTGTCCCGCAGGATGTTCATCTGCCCGTTCCGATGGATGAGCCGGTAGGTCGCCTCCCCTTCCGCGTTGGTCAGCACGACCTCACCCGAAAGCTTGTAGCTGTAGTCGCCGGTGAGCGCCTGTCTGTCTTGATCGCAGGCCGTACACAGCACCGCCATGACGATGATACAGCATAGCGCGGCTATAGCTGTGCATGCCTTGCCCCACACTGCGCTGCGGTTGTCGTTATCGCTGACTCCGCAGTCCGGTCCTGTCTTGTGTGTCAATCCCCACACTGCGCTTCGCTTGTGTGGGGTTATTAGCGCTTCGCGCGTCTTGCCCCTTCGGGGCTGCTCAAGGATAGTTTTCATATATATTAGGGTTTTTCGTTAATTCCTCATTAAATCATCGTTTCATCGTTTCATCGTGCCCGGCGAACTGCACAAACACGCTGTTGACGATCAAGTCGATGAGCATTTCGTAGGAAGGTTTGTACTGTTCGTATTTGTCCTCCACGAAGAAGGTGTAGCTCAGGCCGTTGATGGTCACGCTGAGCATGTCGGCGAAGGCGACGGCCTGCAGTTCGACGGTTGCGGGCGGGTCGTTCGTCGGTTTGGCGTACCAGACCTTTTTGAACAGATGGTGCTCCCAATCCGAGAATTCATTCATTCTCTCCCGAAGACTGTCGAATCGGAAATCATTGTCTTCCAGATGTTTGTCTTTCATAGCCACCTGAAGTGTACCGGCTTCCGCGATGAGTTCCACGCGCGCCAGGAGGTATTGGCGAAGGCGAGGCAACACGGGTTGCCCGTCGCCAGTCATGGTCTCCGCCAACCGCTGCTGGATCTGGTCGATTTCCGAGATGACCGTGGAACAAAACAGTTCCTCCTTGTTGTTGAAGTAATTGTAGATAGAGCGCTTGGCCTTGTGTGCCTTGCGGGCGATCTCGTCCATGGAGGTCTTCTCGAAGCCGAACTTCCGGAAAAGCCCTGCCGCGACCCGCTGTATCACCTCGCCCGTGGTCATTTTATTCATATTTGCACTTTTTTCGTTTCAGGGTGCAAAAATACAAAAATTTCGAAACGACGGGCACGTGTCGAGACAAAAGTCAAAAGTAAACAACCACATACCAAATTTTTGTACTTTTGCCGCCTCAAAATTGAAGTGGATATGAGAAAGAAAGATGTACCTGTATTGCTGCTCACCGGCTACCTCGGAAGCGGCAAAACCACGTTGGTGAACCATATTCTGACGAACCGCAAAGGCATCAAGTTCGCGGTGATAGTCAACGACATAGGCGAGGTGAACATCGATGCCTCGCTGATCCAGAAAGGCGGCATCGTGGCCGAGAAGGACGACAGTCTGGTGGCCCTGCAGAACGGCTGTATCTGCTGCACCCTCAAGATGGATTTGGTCGATCAGCTCTCCGATCTCGTCAAAACCGGACAGTTCGACTACATCGTGATCGAGGCCAGCGGCATCTGCGAACCGGAGCCCATCGCCCGCACCATCTCCACCATCCCCCGCATGAACCCGAAATACACCGAACACGGCACCCCGCGCCTCGACTGCATCGTGACCGTGGTCGATGCCCTGCGAATGCAGAGCGAGTTCTCCTGCGGACACGACCTGGAACGCGAGGATGTTGACGAAGAGGACATCGAGAACCTGCTCGTCCAGCAAATCGAGTTCTGCAATATCGTGCTGCTCAACAAGGTGTCGGAAGTGACCGAGGACGAGGTCGAGCGTGTCAAAGAGATCATCCGGCATCTGAACCCCGGCGCGGAAATCATCGAAACCGACTACGCGCAGGTGGACCTGGATCGCATTGTAGGCACGAAAGCATTTGATTACGAGAAAGTTGCCGTCTCCACGGGCTGGGTGCGCGAACTGGAACGCGAGACCACCGAGGAGGAGGAACGCGAGGCCCGCGCCGACCACCACCACGATGACCATGACCATGACTTAGACCATGACCATCACGACCATGACCATCACGACCATGACCATCATCACGAAGACCATCATCACGAAGACCATGATCATGACGACGAAGATGAAGATGCTAATAGCCAACAGCCAACAGCCAATAGCCATGAACATCATCATCACCACCATCATCACGACCACGAAGGCGGCGAAGTGGAGGAATACGGTATCTCTACGTTCGTCTATTATCGTCGGAAGGCGTTCAAAATCGCCGAATTCAACAAATTCTTGTCGAAAAAGCGCCCGAAAAACATCATCCGGGCCAAGGGCGTATGCTATTTTAAAGAATATCGCGACATGTCGTACCTGTACGAGCAGGCGGGCGTGCAGCAGAAACTCACCGAGGCCGGTTTGTGGTACGCCACCGCCCCGCAGGAGGATCTGGTGCAACTGATGCAGGAGGATCCCTCCTTCATGCGCGACTGGGACCCCGAATACGGCGACCGCATGGTCAAGATCGTCTTCATAGGCCAGCACATGGACATTCCCCAGCTCACCCGCGAACTCGACGACTGTCTCGAAGATTAGTGATTAGTGATCAGTGATTAGTGATTAGTGATTAGTGATTAGTGATTAGTGATTAGCCAAAGTCTAAAGTCTAAAGTCTAAAGTCTAAGTCCAAATGAGCAGTATCCTACTTGTCGGCGATATTGTCGGCTACGGCAACTTGGGGATGTCAGTGATGACGCCCATCCTTTCGCATTTGAAATACGAGATTTTCCGGCTGCCGTCCTCGATGGTGTCCAACAATTTCAGTTACGGCAAGTTCGCGGTTTTGGACACCACGGATTACATGCGCCAGAGCATCGAAATCTGGGAGGAGCAGGGCTTCTCCGTGGATGCCGTCTGCACAGGCTATTTGGTCTCGGACGAGCAGGCGCAGTTAGTGGCGGACTACTGCCGGCGGCTGAAGTCACGGGGCACGGTCATCTTCGTGGACCCCATCATGGCCGACGACGGCAAGCTCTACAACGGCGCCACGGCCCAGACCGTGGAGTACATGCGGAGCGTGTGCCGTGTGGCCGACGTGATAGTGCCCAACGTCACGGAAGCCAAATTCCTGGCTGACAAATATTTGGACAAAGAATCCCTCACAGCGGACGAGGCAGAGGACCTGCTTCGAACGCTCCATGAGTTGGGCGACAGCTCCGTGATTATCTCCAGCATGGTGATGGAGGGACAGACCTGCACGATGCTGTTCGACAAGAGCACGGGTCACACCAAGGTACTCCCATACCGACAGGTGGCGGCGCAGTTCTCCGGCACCGGCGACGTCTTCTCCGCCATGACCATCGGGCAATATTTGCGAGGGGAAACCTTGGAGAACAGCGTATTGACGGCCATGAATTTCGTGGCGCACGTCATCGAGGCCAACCAGCACTACATCAGACCGGACAACGGCATACCCATCGAACGGCATCTGGCGGAGATAAAGTGAGGGGATTAAGAATTAAGAATTATGAATTATGAATTATGAATTATGAATAGTGTTCGCGAAAGTCATAGTCTAAGTCAATAGTTATAGTCTAAGTCTAAGTCATAAGTCTAAGTCTAAGTCATAGTCCAACGTTAACAGATTTCAAGTTCTCGCCAGTGAAAGCCAACAGCTAACAGCTAAAAGCTAACAGCCAACAGCCAACCCGCCAAACCAAAAAAATTGTATCTTTGCCACCTCAAATTTAACATCAAAAATAAAACCTAAATATGGAAAAATTCGATCCCGCAACCAACCTGGAAAGATTGGACAAAAAAGACGCCTACAGAGGCGTGAACCCGGCTATCTGCGATAGCGCAACGTTTATGTTCGAACAGGCCAAGACCATGACCGACACCTTCCACGGTGAGACCGAGGGCTACTTCCTCTACTCCCGCCACTGGAACCCCAGCACCCTCTCTTTGGCTCAGTCACTGGCCGCCATCGAAGGCACTGAGCTGGCCTGGACGACCGGTTCCGGCATGGCCGCCATCACCGTCGCCCTGTTGCACGAGGTGAAGAGCGGTGACCACATCGTCTCCAGCATGACCACCTACGGCGGCACCTTCGCCTTCCTGAACAACTACCTCAAGAAGTTCAACGTGGAGGTCACCTTCGTGAACATGCAGGACCTCGACGCCGTGAAGAAGGCCATCCGCCCGAACACCAAGGTGCTCTACACCGAGACGATGAACAACCCGTTGCTGCGTATCGCCAACCTTCCCGAACTGTCGAAGATTGCCCACGCCGCCGGCGCCAAATTGTTGGTTGACAACACCTTCACCCCGATGATCTTCTCGCCTTACCGTTTGGGCGCAGACGTGGTGATCTACAGCATGACCAAATATGTGAACGGCATGAACGACTGCGTGGCCGGCGCCATCTGCGGTTCCGCCGAATACATCAACTCCCTGATCGACGTGAACACCGGCACCGCCATGCTGCTGGGTCCCGTGCTC
>JAEEGK010008025.1_pt1 | contig 25045 bp, 20 predicted proteins | sample 8958771 | NCBI WGS metagenome assembly JAEEGK01 (sample SAMN16246547, study PRJNA631951) | gut metagenome | biome: gut microbiome; feature: rumen; material: SC-attached | host: Bos | place: Iran: Karaj | collected 2018-10
TAACTCATTAAATTTATTAACTTTAATTAAATGTATAATTTAATTTTAAATTACATAAATCTATACTTTTATTTTTTAATTTATTTATATTATATTTTATATTTTTCTTTTACTTCTTATTCACCTTTATTTTTTAATATATTTTAATTTTTTTAATTATTTAATATATTATTTTTTTATTTATTTTTTTAATATGTATTCTATTTCTTTATGGAACAAAGCTACTGAAATTGGTTCTAAATTAAAGGCAATGGCATCTTATGAAAATATTTCTCAAGAAGAATTTGATAATATAAAAAACGAAAATAAGAAATTAAAAGAAGAATTAGATGAAAGAAATAATAAATACCAATCTATATTAAATGATATAGCACAAAAAGAAGCCCAAAAACCTTTATCTCAAAATGAAATTGAAAATTTTTATAATAAATTATGTCAAGATTTTAAAAGTTTTTTACTTATTTTTTTCCCTGAAGACCAAGATTACATTGATTTAATTAATGAAATTTTTATAAATGTACAAAATGAAAAATTCTTTGAAAAAATATATAAATTAAATCAAATAATTAAACCAAAAATATTTTCTGAAATTTTGATATCTAATAAAGAATCAATTATTCAAATTATTGAAGAAAAAGAAGAAATTATTGAAAAAATTAACAATTATTCAACACAAATTAATAAAAATAAAGAAAATATAGAAGAGAATGAATTCAATATCTTTGAATATTTATTTAATGAATTATTAATAATAAAAAAAAGTAAAGAAGAAAAAATAAATCAATTGGAAATAAAAATAGTTAATAATGAAGAAAAACTTAAATCATTAAATGATAATATTGAAAAAATGCAAAATGATGGAAGAAAAGCATTTGATGCAGAAAATAAATTAAATGAAATAATAAATAATTTAGAAAAAGAAAAAAATGAATTAATAGAAAAAAATAATGAATTAAAAGGAAAAATAGATGAATTTGTAAATGAAAAAATTAATTTTGAAAAAGAAAATTCATCTCATAAAGAACAAATTAAAAATTTATTAAATCAAAAAGAAGAAATTGAAAATAAAAATGAAGAGTTAAATAAAGTTATTATAATTACAAAAAATGAAAATGAAAGATTTAAAAGACAAATTGAAGATTTAAATCAAGATATTGCTCTTTATTCTGATAATAATTATATTATAAATGAAAAAAATGAAGAAATATCAAAGAAAACAAATGAAATAGAAAAATTAATAGCATCTTATAAAATATTAGAAGAAGAAAAAAATACAATGGAAAAAGAAAAAAATGAAGAAATTGAAATTTATAAAAATCAAATATTATCAATGACTAATGAAATAGCAGAACAAAAAGAAAAAAATATTGAATCAAATCAAAATGAAGATATTGAAAAAATTTATATTGGAAAAATATTTTCATTAGAATCACAATTAAATAAAATTCAAGAAGAAAATTTAAATTTAAAAAAAAAAGAAGAAGAAAGAAAAAAAGAAATGGATAATTTGATAAAAAAAGTAAATTTAGATTTAAAAAATACAGAATATTTAATTGACAAAAGAGTAATAAGTTCAGTTTTAGTAAATTATTTTGATAAAAACTCAAATGAAACTGTAAAACAAAGTTTATTAGAAACTTTAAGTAGTTTAATGGATTATTCAAATGAAGATAGAAAAAAAATGGGATTAAAACCAATTAATATTCCAAATAAAAATGATAAGAATGATAAATTAAAAACAATAAGTGATGGTTTATATGATTTTATTTTAAATAATTAATTAATTTATATAATATAATATAGTAAATATTAGAAAATATTAATATTTAAATATATTTGTTATAATATTGATAATAATATTTTATCTATGAATTATATATTTTATTATCTAATGTTTAACTTCTCTCATTGCTAAATATGAACTAACAACAGTATCAATTTTAGAATTAATATCAGATGAATTTAATCTTTCTTGTATTCTTTTTCTAATAAAAACTCTACAAATTAAAAATATTGCAATATTAACAATTAATACAATAATTATTACTGCAGTAATTGTTAATGAACCCAAAGAAGATTCTTCTTCAAATGTTCCATATTCATAACATTCTTTTGGTTTTTTAATTAAACTTGCACATAAAGCATCAAAAACATATTCAGCTTTCCAATTACCATAATATACTCTTCCATTTATTGTTATTGTTGGTAATTTATTAATATATAATTCACTCATTAAATCTTGATTATTTTCTAAAATTTTATTTTTTGAAGTTAATTCATAATCTCTTTTTTTATTTTTATCATAAAAAGAATTTTTATAACAATCTTCTAATTCATCTTCATCAATTCCTGCATTTTTAGCTGCTGAATAAGAACAATCTTCAGAAAAATCAGTTTCTGAATAACAATTCTCATAAAAATATTCCATATATTTAAAATAAGTATTATAAGTCAAATCATTACCTTCATCATCTTTTTCACCAGAATCAATTTCTAATATACATTGTTGTCTAATTGCTTCTTTAACAAGTAAAACACCACCACCATCTTCATCAATTCCAGCTTTTTTTCCATCTAAACAATATGCTCCACTTCCTAAACAATCTTTAACTACATTAGTATCTGAATCTTTATAATCAAAATCATTATAAGTTATTAAATGTACTGATATATTTGCATATTTATATAAAATATTATGATAAGGATATAAATCAGAAAGTATTTCATATACTTTTTCCATATCTGGTGTATACCATATATCATAATATACTGTATTATCTTTATTTTCCATTTCAAAATTAATTTCTAATTTTATACTTTGAAGTACAGTTTTATTTTGTTTATTATCTGAATAAAATTTTTTTAATTTTTCACCATCTTCATAACTAATTAAAACACTTGGAATTGAAACTTCATTTCCTCTTCCATCATCAGGCATATTTTTATCTTCAACATCACCTCCATTTTTATCATCTATAATAATAGCAGCATGTCCTCTTGCTTCTTCAATATTTAAAACTTTAGTAACATAACTACAACCACCTTTTTCAACCATTATAATAGGACTTTCATCAACATTTGGATTATCAGTGGCATTCATATTATATCTTTTACAACCTCTATTTTTATTTGTTGTATCATAATATAAACGACCAGTAATTGTATGTCCATAAGGAATTCTTCCAAAGTTACTTAAACCAATTTTAATTACACCTTCTATATTATATTAAATTTATTATTTTTATTCTTACTCCCAAATTTTTCTATTAATTCTTTTGGTGAACGTATTATTATATTTGATTTTGATAATATGATAAGGGTAATTGTTAAAATAAAGATTTTAAAAGACATAATGATTTAATAAAAAAAATAATTATAATAAATTAGATTATTTTTTTTTAAAATAATAATTAAAAAATTTTTAAAATAAAAATATAATTTGTATAATATATAATTTCTATTCTCAATTATTATTAATTACAGATATATCCCACATGTTTATATTTGAAATATTTGCTTGTCCAAAATTACCTGTTTTACCTAATTCACTAATTTTTGATTCATCATTATTATTTACTTTTTTATTTAATATAGTAGAAAAATCCATATAATTATTAATTTTTCTTGATAAATCAATTGGTAATTGTGATGAATCCATTTCTTTTAAAATAGAATCATCATCATTATTATTTTCATTATTTAAAACAATTTTTTTATCAAGATTTAAATATTTTAATGCTTTATTTAAATTACCAAAATAATGATTTAATAATTTAATTCTCATTGTTATAATTGTAATTTGATTTTTATATTTTTTTATATATAATTTAATTCTTTTTTCTTCTTCTTGATTAATTTTCTTTTTATCATTTTCAGTTAAAATAAATTCTTCTTTAAATAATTTATTTTCTTTTTTTATATCATTAATATTTTTACATATACTAGTTATATCTTTTTTTAATTCCTCTCTTTTTTTATTTAAAATATCACTTTCTTCAAGAAAATCTTTTAATTTCCAAGTTTGATATTTAATATATATTCCTTCTGATAAATCTCTAGTTTGTTTTCTAATATATATTTCAACTTCTTTTAATTTTTTTTGAAAAACTCTAATATATTCTTCTTTACTATAATTATTTTCTTCATTTTCTTTAATTTGCTCTTTATAATATTCTGCAATTTCTTCTTTTTTTCTTTTAACTTCACTAAAAATTTGCATTTCAATTAATAACTTTGATTTATTCTCATTTACTTTTTTTCTTAATGCTTTTTTATTATGATATTTATTTCTTATATCATTAAATAATAATATTAATTCATCTCTTTTTTTCTTATCTTTTATATTTTTCAATGTTTCTGATAATAATTCAGCATTAATTTCAAATGTTTGAGTTAAATCAAATAAATAATTTTTAGGCTTTTGAAAATCAAGATTAAAATTTGTTGATGAAAGATTATTTCTATGTGACATAAAAGTATAACCTAAATAACTTGTTGTCATTCTTCTAGAAACATTTGCTTCACTATTTGAAATCATATGTCGTACTATTTTTCCTTTTTTAAAGGCTATTGACATTATTTTTTAATTTAAGAAAAAACATGTATTTTAAATATTATGATTTAATATTTAATTAATTAAAATAAATAATTTCTATTTATCATTAAATAAAAAAAAATATCATTTATAAAATGTCAATTAAAAAAGATATATTTCTTTGGAAAAAGTGTCCAATTAATCAAATTCTTATATTAATTGCATCTTATTATAAAGATGAAATTAAATTGCATTTCTTAGAAGATATTAATTCATCAGATAAAAAATTAATACTAAGTTTTTCTCCAACAAAAACATTTCCATTAATTAAAGAAGGAGATACATATTTTTCAGGAACACTTCCAATATTAAAATACATTTTAAACGTTCATCCAGAAATAAAACAAATTTTTATGGGAACGAGTTTGAAAAATGAATCTTCTTGTGAAATGTGGTTAAATTTTATTTCAAATAATATAATACCAATTGTAACAGAAATTAATTGTCAATTAGATGGTGAGAAACCATTTAATAATGAAACTCTTGAAGTTGCAATTAATGATTTAATTAAAGAACTTTCAACAATAAATGAACATTTAAAATTTAGAACTTTCCTCACTTCTCATTCTGTTCAAATTTGTGATTTATTTCTTAGTATTTTATTAGTTGAAGTTTATAATAAGGTTTTAACTAAAGATTTAAGAGAAAAAATTCCTAATGTTATTAGACATTTAAAATATGTTGGTAATTTAGATATGGTTAAAAATGTTACTGGAGAATTAAAAGAAACTGATAAAAGAGCTGAACCTAAACCTTATGTTGAAAAGAAAGAAGATGAAAATGAAGGTACTCAAAAAAGTAAAAAAGAGTTAAAGAAAGAAAAAAAGAAAGAATTCCAAAAAGAACATAAAAAAGAAAAAAAAGATAAGAAAGATAAGAAAGAAGAAAAAAAAGAAGAAACTAAAGAAGAAAAAAAAGAAGAAACTAAAGAAGAAAAAAAAGAAGAAACAAAACAAGAAAGTAATGAAAATAAACCATAATTATAAAAAAAAATAAAATAAAATTAATTAGATAAAAAAATAAAAAATTTACTTAAGTAAAAAAATTTATTATTAGTTTTATAATTAATTTTTTTAATTTTAATATAAAAATAATAATTTATTTATGGAAATAAATAATTCAACAAATACAACAAATATAGATGAATCACAAAAATGGTCTTCAAAATTTATATTTTATACAGCAATAGGACTTATAATAGTTGTTTTATTAGCAATTTTAATTCCATATTATTTTTATAGAAGAAATAAAAGAAAATTAATGGATAGATTAAATTATGAAATAATATATAGAAAAGTAGAAGATACAAAAATAAACTTATTACATTCTAATTCATTAAAAAATGTTTAAAAATCACTTTTAGTTATTTAATAATATATATGAATTTGTATTTTTTTAAAAAAATATATTTTTTAATCATATTAAGTAAAATAAACATTATATATTAATACATCTTTAAGTCAATAAAAACATAAAAATAAAAACAAATAATAATAATAATATTAATAAAATAAAAATTATTTTCCTTGTTTTTTAATTGTTATTAATTTTGGTTTCCCCCAATTTGCAGTATAAGATTTTTTAATATCTTCAGAATGATTAGCATTTATATTATTTATATTATTATGATTAATAATTTTATTATTACCTTTTAAATTTGTAACATTATTATTATGATTATCTAAATGACTTCCATTTATATTATTTCCTCCATTTAATGAATTATTATTTTTATTTATATCTTTTTTAGAAATTCCATTTTCTTTTCCTTCGTTTTTTTCTCTTGGAGTCCATCCTTTTAATCTATGTTGTTCAACTAATTTTTTCCATTCTGCAATATTATTTTTAGCATTTTCAACAGTATAATTTAAAGTAGGAAATATTTCAATTAAAACATCAAAAGTAGGTAAAATAAAACCAGAAATAAAACCAACTTGAGAAGAAGGAATATCACTTCCTATTCTATCACATAAAAATGAAACAGGTAAATTTAATTCTTTTTCTTTATCACCTTGTAACCAAAATTCATTTGTTAATAATTCAACCCATTGAATTGATATTTTAAATAATTTTGTATTATGTGCTAAATCTGCAGCATGAATAAAAAAATCTAATAAAGATTGTTGTTCTTCAAATTGTGTTTTAGGATTTTTACTTAAATATTCAAATTTTTTATTTTCATTCTCTTCATTATTTTCATTTGGTAATTTTGCTTTAACAATTCCCATAACTTTACCATGATTTGCCATATCAGTTGCTAAAATTTCACTAATCATTCTTTTTCTTATTGATTTATAATCATTAACAGTTAATTTTTGAAAAATATTATTTTCATCTTTTTTAATTGTTTTAAATAATTTTGAAACATGGAAATTTTCAAGACAAGAAATATCATTATAAGTTAAAGCCATTTCAGTAGAAGCATTAATTTGGAAATTATTAGTTAAACCAGGATGACCAATATCATGTCCTAAAGCAGCAATTAATATACTTAATAAATCTAAAACATTAGTTGAACAAACTTCTTCAGCATTACTATTTAAAAAAAATAAACAAATTGTTTGAGTGACATCAGCACCATGCATTGAATTATGATATAATGTAGTAACATGATATTGTTTTGTTATTGAATATAAGAAATTATCTAATTTCTTTGTTTCTATTATATTATTATCTGTTAAACCAAAACATTCTAATATTGTTTTTCCCATTAAAGGAAGTACATTTCCATGACCTATTATTTTCTTTAATTCAAATATATCAAAATCTTTTTCTAAAATACTTTTTGGATCAAAATTTGCTCCTGTTAATGCATGTTCTATATATGAAAATGAACTTTCTATTTTATTTTCATAAGAATTTGCTCTTGAATTTTTTAATGATTGATTTGATATATTTTGTTCTTTTGAATTGAAACTTCTAAATAAACTTTGTATTTTATTATTTTTTGTATTTTTTAATTCTAAAGATGATTTGAAATTTGCTTTTGATTGATTTTTTAAAGGAATATAATTTGGTAAAGGTGCTTGGTTAAATTTTAATAATTGTTTAAGGGAATTTAAAGATAAATTTTTAGTATTTTTAAACATTCCTGTTGAAGAAAAAGAATTCATTTTTTTATGATTACCTCCTTTATTTCTTTTATATGAACTTGAAATATTATTTTTTCCTTGTTGAATATTTTTTCTTTTTAATTTAAAAGATGGAATTTGTAATAATTCATTTGACATTTTTACACTTTGTGAATTTATCATATTTTTTTTTTTATTCATTTCAATAACTTCTTCATTATATTCATAAACAAAATCAACAAATTGTTTAAAATCTGGATTATCTTTTGTATATTTTTCAATTTTATCAAGATCTTTTATTTCATATTTATATAATGAATGACTTGCAATTACTTTAATAACCCATTCAAGTTCTCTTATTAATTTACTTTGATTTTTACTCATCATGTTAATGAATCTTTTTGCATCATTTATTATGTTTAATACTTTCTCTAATGGTGTTGTTATTATACTATTTGCTGGAAGAAATAATGAATTTTGATTTAAATTTTGGAGAGATGACATTTTATTTTCAATATTAATTATTATTTATTACTGAATTTGATAAAAAAGAATGAAAAAGTTATTGTATTATGATTAATTAATATGCATTTTAAATTTAGATTAAATATGAAAGAAAAATTATATTTGTTTATTTATAATTTTGATTATTTGAAATGAATTAATAATTTATTCTGAATACTAAATATTTTGATATTTAAAATATATATAAAATATTATTATGAATTATATAAAATAAAACAATCAATTACTAAAATGCCAACTCAAATGAATGAAAATGAAATTGAATTAATAAAAGATTTTTTAAAAGAAAGAGGTTATACTTCTACTTTAGAATGTTTTATAAAAGAAGATAATTATAAAAAAGTTGAAAGAAAAAACGCAAAAAAAAAAAAGATTGAAGTTTATGCTGAATCAAAATTTACAAAATATTTAAAAACTTCAAGAGAAAAAATAATAAAATATACTAAATTAGAAGATTCATATAAATTATTAGAAAAAAAATATAAAACTATTTTACAATGTGCAAGACAAAGTTTTTCAATATCAATAAATTGTTTAGAATTATTAAAAGATATAAAAAATGGAAATAACAAAGATAATTTAGAAGAAATAATAGAAGATTATAAATCTCAAATTGGAAAATATCATAAAATATTAATGAATGATACTTGGGATGAAACAACACAAACAGTAAATGAAGCAATAATAAAAGAACATAAAACTAATTTAAAAAAAGCAATTAATGAAAAAAATAATGATAAAATACAAGAAATTTTACTTTCTTTAAGAGTTTATTCATTACAAATTCAACCAGATTTAAGAAAAAATTTAGTTGAAGAATTAGTAAATAATGATATATTAAATATAAAAGAAAATAATTCTGTTCAACATATTTTAGATTTATTAAATAATGAATCATATAATATTAGACATGCAATTTTATCTTTTTTATCAATTATTGCTTCTCTTACAAAAGGAGTAGAATATTTATCTTCAAATGATAATTCAATTTTAGAAAAAACTATTGAAATAATGAAATCAACAGAAGATGGACAAGTATTACAAAGATTTTGTATTGCATTTATTCAAAAAATGAGTGTTAAAGAAAGTAATATTCAATCATTTTTAAAATATGGATTAATTGATTGGTTTATTAAATTATTATTAAGATCAAAAAATAATCAAATTCATGTTTTTTGTTTAGATTTTTCTAGTGCATTAATTGCTAATATTTTACAATCAAATGTTACTTTGGAATTTTTAGAAAAAAATATTGCAGTTTGTAAAAATTTAATTGAAACTTTTTTAAATATAATTAAAGAAAAAATACATTCTTCTGTTTTAATGCATTATTTAATTTGTTTGAATCTTTTAAATATTGACAAATTTAAAACTATTATTGAAGAATGTCAATTTAATGAAAAAATTAAAGAGTTTATTGAATATTATAATGATATTGATGTAGTTACAGAAAATGAAAAATTTGAAAAAAAAACTGTTTTAGATTTATGTAATAATTTGTTTAATAATAATAATAAAGAATCAAATGATGAAACTAATTATGAAAATAAATTTAAAGAATTTGAAAATGAACAAAGAGAACTTATTTTTGAAAGTTTTCAAGATGAAATTAGCTAAAAAATATTAATTATATAAAATAAACTTAAATATTCTTTTATAATAATTTTAAAGTTATCATATTCAATAATTAAATATAGATATGAATATTTTATAAATATTTAATATTTATTATTATAATTATTTAATTTTTTATTATTTATTATAACATTTTTTTTAAAGAAAAAAAAAATAAGATGAACAATAAAAAAGTTCCATTAATAGAAAGAATAACTGTATGTGGTTTATCAAATATAAGTATTCAAAATTATTTATCAAATCCAAATAATAATTATAAAAATTTAAACAAGTTAAATATAGAAATTTTAGAAGATTATAAATCAAAAGAAATACCAAATGATCCTAAATATAATGCTTATTATTTAAATATTCCAAAATATTCTCTTCCAAAAGGTATTTGTCCAAATAATTTTAAAGATAAAAATAAGAAAGAAATTATTTCTTTTTCTTTAGTTCATGATACAAAAATAAAATATTGTTCTTCATTAATTTTTTATGAAAATTATGATGAAAAGGAGCAAAAATTTTCTTTATTAAATTCAATAACTTTAGTATCATCAAAAGAATATTATGGAACTCAACATAAAATATTAAATCATATTTATGAAATAATAATAAATTATTCAATAAATAAATTTGAAAATTCAAATTTATTAAAATTAACATTACCAGGAGAAAGAAATTATTTAGAATATAATATATTAGAATTTTATTTTTCATTATTATTAAATGAATTAAATATATCATCAAAATTTAATAAAGAAGATTATCAATCATTTTGTATAATGCCTTTAACAAATGAAAAAGAAAATATTAATCAAAAAATTAATCCTTTTTTAACTTATTATATTGAAGATTATTCTCCTTTTCCAATTAAAGATTATGATATTACAATCATATTAGATTTTTTTCATATTGAAGATATTATAAAAATATATCAAGCAATATTAATGGAATATAAAATTATTTTTATTTTTCAAGATTATGAAACAATTAATCAAATTATTTATTCATTTTTGTCTTTGATTTATCCTTTAAAATGGAGATTTCCAATTTCTGCTTTTTTGATTCCTGAGACTGAAGCAATGTTAGATGCTCCTTTTGCTGCAATTTTAGGAATTTATATTGAAAAAAAAAATTTGATTGATTTTAGATTAAAAAAAAATTTATTTCCAAATGAAACTATTATTTATAATTTAACTACAAAAGAGTTTGTTTTTATTAATGAATTTAGTAATGGATTACCTTTAAAATTAATGAATAAAATTAAAATTGGATTATGTTTTTTAATGAGTGAAAAATTATCTGAAAATATTTCTAAAAAAAGTTATTTTTATAGATTATTTAAAAATTGCCATTCTGTTTGTAATTATATAGATAAAACTTTATTTTTTAATTTAAAAATAATTACAATATTTTTTGAAGTTTTTATTGAAATAATAAAAAATTTTAAAAATTCTATTTTAGTTGAAGAGATAAATAAAAAAATAGATATTAAAAATTGTCAAGTTAGCGATTTTTTTAATTTCGATCAATATGAAAATAACTATAATAAAACATTTGATATTAAAAAATCTTATGTATCATTTTTTAGAAACTTTATTAAAACTTTAATGTTTAGTAATTTTTTAAGAAACTTTGTTTTAAAAAGTAATAAACCAAAATATGCTTTTATTGATTATATAACAGATAAAAAATATACACCTAAAGAAATTTTTGATGAAAAAATAAGAGAGAAAATCTATTCATATTATAATGTAAGAATATTTAAAATATTTAATAGTTTAGATATATTAATCTACAAGATGCTTTTTTAATATATTTAACAAAAATAAATGAATCAAATATTGCAACAAAAAGAGATTTAAAAAGTTATATTATTTGGTCTCCTTTAGATAATGATAAAATAATTTCATTTTTAGGTGATTTTAATTTATTACAAAATAATCCTTTTAAAAAAATTGAAAAATTCACTCAAATTATAGAATTATTAAAAAAAGGTAATTATATATATGAAAAAGAAGAAGAAGTACCAAGAGAAAGACATAAAAGAACAAATTCATCATTAGAAGAAAAAAAAAATTCAAATTGGAGTGGAATTAACTCAAAATTAAATGATTATAGTTATTATAGTGATTTTAAAACAAAAACATCTCCTTTTCAATTATCAACTCCAATGTATAAAAAAACAATTGAATCAGAAGACAATTTTTCAATAAATGATGAAAATACAATAATTAATATTAGTCATCATTCAAGTTTAAATAAAACAAATCAATCATTTAAAAATCACGATTCGGGAGGAATACCAAAACATCTTGGTGATGACGAATGTGATTTTTTCTCTGACAATGATTAAAAAAAAAGTATTTAATTTAAAATTAAAAATTCAAAAAAAAAAAAAAAATAAAAAAAAAAGTAAAAAAAAAAGGTAAAAAACAATAAAATATTTTTCTTTTATTTTTACATTATAAAATAAGTATTTTATCTAAATAAAAAATATTTTTCTTTTTTATGAAAATTTAGTATGTGAAAAGTCCATTTCAGGATGAGCTTTCATAAAATCTTCAATTTGAGGACATTTTTGTAAAATATCAGAAGTAGGTTTTCCCATAGCTTTTTGTCTAGTATCAAACATCATTTTCTCAACTTGTGCTTTTAATTCAGGATCTTCAATATCAGAAACAGAAGTAGCTTCAGGTTGAATTTTTTGTGTATCAACTTTAACAGTATCATTTTTTTCAACAGATTCCCACCAAGTAGGATCAGCTTTATCAAAAGCAATTGTAATCATTTTACCAACTTTTACTTCTTCAAGTGACCAAATCATACTATCTGATTTAATTGGTGCATATAATTCACAATTAATTATTGGTTCTTGTCCTTTTATTCCAACATATAATTTTTTATTATCACATTCAATTTTTAAATCTTTACCTCTTATATTTCCTGGTACTGGAATATTAATTGTTATTTCTTTTATATCCATTTGACCCCATGAATATTTTTCTAATGTTTGACCCTTTTCTTTATTTGGAAGAACATGACCTTTTTGAGGCTTACTTGAATCATCTTCTTCATTTTTTTTTCTATCTGGAATTGGTTTTCCTTCTGCTTTTAATTTCTCATCTTCTTCTCTTTGACGCTCTTCTTTTCTTTGTTTTTCCATTATTTCTTCTTTTTTTAAATTGTTCTCATCTTCTAATTTTTTTCTACGAAGATATTCTTCTGGTGTTATTTCTTTTACTTCTGCTCCTGTTCCTTCATCTTTTTTTTCTGCTTCTTTTTTTGCTTTTTCTTCTTCTTCTCTTCTCTTTTTTATTTTTTCTTCACGTTCTGCTTTTTCTTTATATTTGTTTAACCATACATTATATCCAACATCTACAAAATTTTTTGAACGAGATTCATCTGCAAAAAAATCTGTTTTTCTATATAAAAAACCATAAACTGCATCAAAATAATTTTGAATTCCTCCTGCTTTTTGTATTATAGTCATTAAAAGTCCATCAAATTGTTCTGGAGATTCCATATTTTTTATATAAATATTTTTTGAATAAATAGCTATTTATAAATAAATAAAAGATAAAAATTATTCTAGATTCTTCTTTTTTTTCACAGATAAAAAATAAAAAAAATTAAATCATTTTATTAAATTTATTTAATTTAATTATTAAAAAAAAATAATTGATTATTTATTTATTTGTAATAATATTATTTTCTAATATAAATTAAGTCTTGTGACCAAATAAACTTTAACACTTTGATCTAAAGCAACTAAAGTAGCTAATCCCATTTTATCAGGATGCCAATCAAAACCAACAATAGGTTGTGTAGTAATTTCTTTAGTATTAAGAACAGTAAGTGTTCCAATAACACCTTTTGGAATATTATTCTCATCAACAACACTTCTTTGATTAGGATAATTATATTTATATAAATTAACAGCTCCATTTCCTCCCATAGATATAAATATATCTCTATTTTGAGGTAAAAATTTACTTCCCCAAATTGTAGAATTATGAGCAACATCACTTAATCCAGCATAACCTAATTCAGGATGTAAAGTTCTTAAATCAAAAACATGTAATTTACTTTCTAAAGTAGTAACAACCATTTTATTCATAGGAATATCTTTTCTATCAAATTCAATAGAACAAATACCATTTTTTAAATTAGTTTCCCATTTTAATTGATTCATTCTTAAATCATATAATTTAACATCTCCATTATCATAACCAATACCAACACATCTTTCTTCATTATTATAACTATTACCAAATGAAACAGCCCAACATTCAGGAAGTACTTTCTCATTAGAAGCAGGTTCTAATAAAACAACAGGTTTATCAGTTCTAGGATCCCAAATTTTAGCAGAACCATCTCTACCAGCAGTTATTATTTCAGCAGGACCAATATTACCAGTACCACCTATTCCATCCATTGCATTAATTATTGATTTATGTGCTTTTTTTATTTCATAATTTGCTGTTCCTCTTTCTAAATCATATATTAATAAATTACCCTCAAAATCACCTACTGCTAAATCACGTGATGCAAATGATGATGCTCCAAATGTACTTGTTTTAAAACCATATTCTTTATTAAATTCTGATACTACTTCTAATTTTCCTTTGTTCATTTGAAATAGTTGAATTATTCCTTTTGCTCTTGGTGTTTGACCTGTTACTACTAATTTTGCACTACATGGTATCCATTTTACGTCAAATGGGGTATAGTTTAATGATTGAGATATATGCTCTATTATTTGAGGAGCGTTGGTTGTGTCTACCATTTTTTTATTGTTTTTTTTGTTTTTTTTTTTGGTTTTTTTTTGATTTAATTATTTTTTATTTAAATTTTATTCTAGAAATTAATTTTTTTATTAGGTTTAAATTTAATTTTTTTTTTTATTTATTATTTAATTATTTATTTTTTTGATTATTGGATTATTTAATTAAATTTTAAAATTTATATAAAATGAGTGATAATAAAAACGAATTAGATTACAATGATATTGAAGAAATTGATGATATAAATGATGCATTAAATAATACAGATAATAAAAATCAGGATAATAATGATGATAAAAAAAGCAATCTTACAGAAAATAGATATGAAGATACTGAAAAAAAAGAAGGAGATAACAATGAAGATAACATATCAGAAATTTATAAAAATAATAAAAATAAAATTGAAAATAATCAATCAACTTTAAAATTTCAAGAAAATGAAGAAAATATTATAAACAATAATATAAATAATGAGGGTGAGATTAATAATAATAATATAAATAGTAATAATAACATTAATCAAAATTACAATAACATTACATCTATAAATAATAATAGAAATTTTGATTCTAAATTACATGTAAGAAATCCAGTTCCTTTATCAAAATTACAAATAGCAGAAAATAAATATTATCAAATAAAAGCAGAAATAGAAGAAAAATTTTTCAATAATAATTTAGAGAATTTAGATTCAAATGAAAATGCAAAATATACACAAGAAATGATATCATATTTAGAAAAATTAAATGATGTTTTAACACAAATAATATCAAATACTAAAATAAAAGACCAAAAATCAGGTAGAAATAAAAGTCCACCTCAAGTAAAAGATCCAGAATTATTAATTCAAGAACAACAAAAATTAAATGATAACTCAGAAAAATTAATTGAAGTATATAAAAAACAACTTGCAAATTTACAAAATAGATTAGATATTGTAAGTAATCCTGATTATTTAACAAATTTAAAATATGAAAATCAACAATTAGATAGAGAAATATATGATTTACAAATTGAAAATAAAAAATTAAAAAATACTGAAAAATTAAATGATATTGTAATTTCAAAACAAAATAAAGGAGAAAATAAATCTGCTATAATATTAAAAAGATTAAAAATGGATTATGATAATATAAAAAGACAAAATAATAATTTTTTACAAAAAGTTGAAAAAAATAAATTTCAAGAAGAAGAAAATGAAAAGAAAATTAATCAATTAAATGAATGGGTTGAAAAATTAAGAACAATAGCAAAAGATATGTATAATATAACAGAATATGAAAATATAAAAACGGAAGAAAAAAATGAAAAAAAATTATCAGATAAAAAAAATGTTTTAATTAAAAATATAGAAATATTACAAAAAGTAAAAAATACAAATCAAAAAAAATATGAATTAGAAATATCAACAAATGAAAAGACAATATCAGAATTACAAGAAACAAAAAAAAATTTAGAATTAAGACTTCAAAATGAAAAAGACAATTTTCCTCAATATGACAATATATCAATTCCAATATCAAAAAATAATAATAATCAAACAACAAAGAAAAAAACTAATAATAATAATAGTCCTTTACCAGAAGCAAGTCCTCAAGAAAGAGAAGAAATAATGAAAGAAATTGAAAAAGTACAAAAACAAAAAGAAGAAATGATGAATATAATAAATCAAAATGAAAATAATAATGAAGATAATAATAATAAAAAAGGACAAAAACCTTTTATAAAACCATTTAAAGATTTACAAAGACAAAATAGTACTAATGCTAAAAATGATATTTCTAATATTAATCCAATGATTGAAAATAGTAATTTTGGTTTAAATGGTGAAAATGAAAATAGAAGTTTATTAAATAATACAAAAGAAAATGAACCTTTTTTAGAAAAAGATGAAATTGAAGGTGATGAAGAAGAAAATGAAAAAGAAGATAATAATGAATATATGGAAAATGAAGAAAAAGAAAATAAAGATGATGAAAATAATGAAGATAAACATATTATTGAAAATAAAGAAAATTCAGATGTTCCTAAATTTTTAGAAGGATTTGATGATAATGAAAAAGATGTTGAAATTATTAAAAAAGATAATGAAAAAGATGATACTAATGAAGTTATTAAAGAGAGAAAAAATAGAATGGAAATTTTACAAAAAGAATCTATGAAAGATATACTTGAAGAAAAGAAAAAGAAAGAAGAAGAAGAAGAAAATAAGAAAAAATTACCTCCAAATGAATTTGAAGATATTGAAGAATTCCAAATATAAATAAAATTTAATAAATTTTTTAATAAAATAATTAATAATTGGATTTTTTATCAATAGTTTTATTGAAAAAAAAATTTCTTGATGAATTTAGTGATTTATTAATAATGGAATTATTATATATTTTACTTATTCTTTTTTTATTATCTCCATTAATATGTTGATTTAATTTATTATAAAATATATCATTTCCATTTTTCTTTTTAGGTATTGATAAATGAATAAAAGGTAATTTTTTTTCATTATTAACATTTATAATTGACATACTTTTACTTTTATTAAAATTGTTATTTTTATTTTGATATAATTTTTCATTTTTAGTTAAATTAAAAGTATTTTCTTTTATGAATTTAGAATTATTTCTTGAAAATTTTGAATTAAATAATTGTTTTTCAAGATTAAATATATTTTTTTTACCTTTAACAATGGAATTAAGAGTTTCATTTAAATTACTTATATTTCTCTTTAATTTTTTTAAAGTTTTCATCTCAAATAAAGAAATAGAAATTTTATTAATTTCACTATCTTGAAATGAAATATTTTTTAAATTTGATTTACTTTTATAATTATCACGATTAATATTATGAGATTTTTTATTTCTACTTGTTGGAAATTTATTATTTGAATTATTAATTTCAAGCTTTTTAAATTCAACAATTTTAAGTTCTTCTGGTATTGTCACTGAATTAAATAATTTAAAATTATCATTAATTGAATATTCCTTTAAAATTAATTTATATCTATTTAATGTATCTTCTCCTATTTTTTCATGAGCTAAACAATATTTTTTATCATAATTATCAATCTCATTAATAACATAAGGAGAATTAATATTTTTTTTTAATAAACCATCCCAATTAAAATCATTAAACCAAGGATGTTCAATTAATTCTTTAATAGAATTTTTTCCTAATCTATTATTAGGTTTCCTTTGAATTAATCTATTAACAAAATCAATAATATCATAAGAATAATTTTGTGGTAATTTATCATAAGAAATTTTAGCTTGTTTAGTAATAATCATTTGTTTAATTTCATTTTTCGTTTTTCCAATATAAGGTCTATGACCAAAAATACATTCATAAGTAATAATTCCAATAGAATAATAATCAATTGAAAAACCATGATTTTGATTACATAAAATTTCAGGAGCTAAATAACCAATTGTTCCACTTGTATCTTTTTTATTATTTACTGTGTATTTTTTTGCTATTCCAAAATCTGTTATTTTTAAATAACCTCTTGAATCAAATACTAAATTTTCTGGTTTAATATCTCTATGTAATATATTATTTTCATGTATATATTTTAAACCTGTAATTATGCATCCTATTATAAATTCTATTTTTATATTTAATAAAAATTATTACTTGTTTGATCCTCTTCAAATTTTCTTTTCTTATTTAAATGATATCTTAAATTTCCTCCATTTAAATATTCCATTAATAAATATAAATATTCTTTATCTTGAAATGTATAAATCATATTAACTATAAATGGATGATGTAAAATTGATAAAATTTCTTTTTCTCCAATTACATTATCTATACTTTTTTTATCTATTATTTTTACTTTTGACATTTCTTTCATTGCATAAAATTTCCCTGTTTTTTTATATATTACTTTCCAAACCTATCTATATAAAATTTTTTTGTTAATTTATATTTTACTTTTCCAAAACCTCCTCTTCCAATCACATATTGAAATTCAAAATGATTTTTTGTAATAATATCTGAATTTTTAATTGTTATTATTGATTGAAAATCTTTTTGAGTATTAGAAGAATTTATATTATTTAGTTTTTTATTAAGAAAATATAAAAAATTTTCCCCTTTCATTTTTTTCTAATTTATAACTTTAAAAAAAATTAAATAAATTAATTTAAAATATTTATAAAAGTTTAGTATGAATTATCTTTGCAATTAATGATTTAAGGGAATCAATTGTATCTTCTTCATCATCTTTTTCATATACTTCTAAAATTGACATTAAAACATTATTTTTTTTATTATATTCTTCAATTGCAATTTTTTTATCATTATCTGGAAAATTTCCTCTATTTAAAATTCCATTTAATAAATTTAAATATTCATCTTTTGAATTATTATTATTACTTTCTTTATTATTTTTATCTTTTGAAAGTTCATATATTATATTTAAAGTTTCAGAAAAATCTAAATGATTTAAAGTTATACTAAAAACTTCACATGCTGCAATAAAAATTTTATCTTCAATTGTTATTTTATCATAAAAGAATTCTTGACTTTCTGGATTAATAAATTTTTCATTAATTAATAAATCAATTATCTTTTTTTGTTTTAATTTTGTATCTTTTTTTTCTGATAATTGTAAATAATTAACTAAATCTTTTTTAAATGTTTTTATTGATAAAGGAGTTTTTCCACCATTTATTTCCTTAAATGATTTTTTCTTTTCACCACCATTTTTTCTTTCATTTTTTTCTTTTTTTGAAATGTTACCATATTTAGTAAGAAATATTTCAACATTTTCAATTAAACTATCTTCATCATCTTTTCCATTTTTATATACTTCCCAAAATGATTTTAACATACTATTTCCATCATCATATTCACTTAATAAAAATACAGAAGCATCTTTATTTATTTTATTTTCTTGTTCCATTTTCATTATAAACATACCAAAAGTTTTATATTCTTTTTGATTCTTATTATTATTTGATGAATTATTATTATTATTTTTAATATTATTTTTATTATTTTTTATTAAATTTAAAAGAATTGTTTTAGTTAATGATAATTTATTTTTTTGATATTTTTGAAAAATTTTCATTACATTTGGATTTTTATTTGATACTAATTCTAATATTTGATTTTTTTCATTTTTACCAAATGACATTCCTTGAATAACTTTTATAAATTCATTTAATTTTCTATCTGTACTTAAAATATTCATTTTAAAATTTCTAGAATTATTATTTGCCATTTCTTCTGCTTTTTTAAGAGAAACTAATGTTAATTGTGGTTTTTCATTATTTTGATTTTCTTTAGTTTGTTGTTTCTTTAAAAAATTTAATTTATAATTATTATTTAATAATTGAGAAGGATTTGTTTTTTTTGTTATAATAAATTCTTCACTATCTTTATTCAAATAATTAAAATTAATTTTTTTATTATTATTATTGTTATTATTATTATTATCATTTTCATTTACTAATTCTGATGATGATGATTCATTTTCTTCTTCTTCTTCCTCTTCTTCTTCATCTTCTTCATTTTCTTCTCCTTCTTCTTCCTCTTCTTCTTCTTCAAAATCAGATGAACTTGAAATATAATTATTTTGTCTCATTTCTTCTTCTCTTTTTTCTATTACTTTTAATATCCATTTTCTTATTTCACTACTTAATTCATCTTCATTTTTATTTATTATATATTTTTTATATGCGTTAATTATATTTTCATCATTTCCTTTTATTAACTCATCATAAACTTTTAATTCTTCTGAATTAAAATTTTTAAAAAATTGATTTTTTAATTTATTATTATAATATGTTATAATTGTTTTTTTTGCTTCTTCATTTAAAGGAAATGATGATTCTTTTATTTTTAATTCTTTAAATAAATTCATTTTATTTTTTGGGTCTAAATTTTCCATATCAGCTTTAAATAATAAAATACAATCTTGTAAAAAATTATTATCTAAAGAAAAAGTTTTATAAATTTTATTTTGTATTTTAACCGTTTTTTTGATTAATTTATATTCTTTAGAAATTGCATTTTGTTTTGAATCAACATTAGGTTCAGTAAATCTAACACCATAATTTTGTATAATTCTATCTAACTCTATTCTTAATTTATTTAAATTATTATTTAATGAATAATCTTCAAGTGCTTTTATAATTTGTTCATTATCACATAATAATAATTTTCTTAACAATTCATTATCACTTTTAGGTAATTTTAAAATATTTTCAACATTATTTAATATTTTCATATTAGAATTTGAATTATTTAATACTGAATTTTGAAAATTTTTCATAGAATGAAGTTCAAGAGAATCATTTTTATTCCAAGTATTTAATGTTAAATTATTATTAGAATTAAATATATTTTCATTTAATATAGGAAATAATTGAACTGATAATTTACTAATATCTTTTCCATGATTAAGATATAATTTAAATAAAGTTATAATTTCTTCATTTTGTTCAGAAATTAAATTCTTTAATATAATATATTTATTTTTATCAATATATTTCTCATTGAATAATTTAAAAGCAATAATTTCATATGGATCATTATTATTAGAAGAAAAATTATATTCATCTTTTCTTCTATGAGGACTTTCAATATTTAAATTATGTAAAAAATTCTTATCAATTTTAATTGAATTCTGAGGAGATAAATTTTTTAAATTTAAAATAACAGAATAAAAAGAAGAATATTCCATAGTTAATTGAGTATTTTTAATTGCACTTGAAATTGTATGATAATTCCCATAACAATCTCTTATTCCTTTAATAGTAGATGGAGACACATTTAATATTGTTGCTATTAACTCTTTTAATTCATCTTCTTTTCCTCCAAATTCTATTGTAAATACTTCATCATTTATTGGAGAAACTAATTTTATTAATCTATGATTATAAAATGGATTCATTATTAAATTACATAATTTAACAAACTTTTAATAAAAATTTTTTTTTAAAATTTAAAAAAATTTTTTTAAATATAAATAATATTATTTAATTTGATGAATTTCTTATTTTAGTTAATGCATCTAAATCACCATATAATTTATTAGCTGAATTAAAACCAAAATGTGCTTTTGTTCTACTTTCATTCATAGATACTTTTACTTTATTTTCTTCATCTTCATTTTCATAATTTTCTAATCTAGGAAATTCAATAATTAAAAAAGGAAAATAAATTTTAGTATTTTCATCAATATTCATATTAATTTGTTTATTTCTTTCAATAGTACTTTTTAAACTTGATAATTCTTCAGATAAAACTTTTAAAGCTTTTTGTTTTATTGATATTTCATTATTTAATATATTTATTTTTTCAATATATTCTCTATCACAATTTTTTTTAATTAAATTATTATCAATTGGTATAACATAATTTTTTCCTTCTGAATAATTCCACATAATTTTTTTTGTTCCTTTATCTTTTTGAAATAAATTTATACTTTTCATTACATTTAAAGCATCATAAATTCTTCTTCTTATATTTTTTTCATCTTTAATTCCTTTTCCTTTAATTTCTGCTACAATTTCATCAGAAATTTCTTTATAAGTTGTTTGTCCTTTTCTTTTCATTATTTCTTTTACTTTATTTGATATTTCTTTTAATCCTAATGTATTACCTCTACTAATTAAATTTTTTTTATTTGTTATTTTTTCTGAGTTTTCACTTTGAGAAATTGAACTTATATGAGAATTTGATAAATTTAATATCTCATTTTGTGTGTCTTCTTTTCTTTTTTTTTTTAATAATGTTTTCTTTTTATTTTTTGGTTTTTCATCAATAAATATTTGATCTTCATCATGTTTTTTATATCTTATTCTTGTACTTCTTCTTAAATTTTGAGATTTCTCTTCTTTATTTTTTAATGATAATATACTTAAATCTTTTTTTTCACTTTTTTCTTTATTGATATTTTTATTTTCTTCTTCATTTTGTTTATTAATAATAAATTCTTTAGTAAAAAGTGAATATATATTATTAAAATCTAATGGAATTAGAAATGATTTTTTATTTCTATCAAACTTAAGTTTTTCAGAAATTGTTTTGATATTATTATTTTCTAAATTAGATAAGAAAAAATTTGATAGAATTATTTCTTTGTTATTTGATTCTTTATTTTCATATAATTTTATTAAAAGTACTTTTATATCTTCAGGAAATTTGTTTAAATTTTCTAATTTTGGCGGCAATATTTTAAGGCTCATTTTTTATATTTTGGATTAATTTATTATAAAAATTTAAAATTTAAAACATCTCAATTTAAAATAAATATATATAAATTAAAAAATATTTATATATATAATAATAAATTTAAATTATTTTTTATTATCTTTATTATTAATTTGATTATTATCTTTATTCCTATGTTTCTTAACAAAATCTCTTAAATTTCCTACTCTTTCATTTCTATTTTTATTAAAATCAAATCCAAATTTTCTTCCTAATCTAATTTGTAATAAATAATCATCTAAACTTTTTTTACTAATACCTAATAATTCAGCAGCTTGATCTAAAGAATATCTTGTATGTTCACCATTTTCATCATAAAAACCATTATATAATTTTCTCCAAGCATGAACTTTTTCAACAATGTAACCAATTCTTCTTTCTCTTCTTCTTGCTTCACTTTCATAATAATTTTGTACTGCATTTTCACTTCCATTTACTTTATTATTACTTTCATTATCAATATTATTTAATTCTGATTCTTCATCATTTTCATCTAATTCTTTTATTTCATCTGTTTTAGTATTTACATTTAACATTTTCTTATCTAAATAATTTATTATTTTTATTTTTATTAAATTTCCTTTTCCTAATTCTGATGAATTAATACATATATTATGATCAATTGGTTCTGGTCCATAAAATACATAATCACTTGCTTCATTTAAATAAATATTTATCATTGAACCTCCCATTGGATATCCTAAAATTTTTAATGAATTACATAAATCATGTAATCTTATTTTAAATGAATTATTATTTTTATCATTTTCATTTTTTATTATTCTTATTTTTACAGAAGGAATTAATTCTTTTTCTTCAAATATATCATTTATATTATCTTTTGTTCCTTCAATATAATTGTGACAAATACATTTTTTTCCTTCATCTTTTTTCCCAAATATTTCTGTTAGTATTGTTATTAATACTGGAAACTCTAATTCTTCTTTATTGTTTATATTATTTAATGAATTTTCTTCATCATTTGATTCATTTTTATTTATTGGATTATCATTTAACATTTTTTAAATTTAGACAATAATTCCTAATTATAATAAATAATTTATAATGTAATTTAAATTATAATTTTAGGTATATTTTAAAATTTAAATAATTAAATTTTCATTATTTATTTATTCTCTTTTAATTGAAATATTTTTACTCTATTTGAATCAACATTGATAAAAATACCATCTGTAATAACACAGATATTTTTTCCTCTAAAATCATTATTATATGAATCAATACTTTCAATAGTATCATCTTTTTTATAATAAAAAGTACCACTAAACATAAAAAGACCTTTTTTAATTTGATATAAAATAGGATTTGGTGAATTAATAAAAAAAGACCCAATAATTGAATATGAATGTAGTGATATTAATAATCCTTTCAATTTTTGGCCAATACAAATTATGTCATCAGAAATCATTACTGCATTTACTAAAAAAACATTTTCAGAAAAATTGATATAACCAATTGGAATATACGATTTTGAATTATAAAACATTATTGAAGAATTTCCGTAAAACATTATTATATCCTTTTTTGGTAATTGGAAAACTTTTTTTAAATTTTGATTTATAAAAGTAGTTACAATTTGATATTGAATTAGATTCTTTAGTGAATAAAAATCAATTTTATTCTCTAATGATGTGGACATTGCAAAATTATCATTAGATAATTTAAATATATTTTCATATATTCCATTATAATTTATTGTTTCTATAATTTCTAATCTTCTATTTGTATAATTAATTCTATTTATTGTAAAATTGTTATCATATATTAAAATAATTTTTGTCGGGTTTAAGATTAAAAAACCTATAAAAGGTTGAATTTCACATGAGAAAATTGAATTTATATGATATATATTATAAATTTCAAAAATTAATTTATCATTCAATAAAACAAATATAACACAAAATTTATTATCATCAATTTTTGAAACATTTTTTATAGTGAGTATATTTTTAAGATTAATTTTAATATTTTTAATGTTTTTAATTTCATAATTTAATATTTGAACTGATTTTTCTTTTATTTGCTTTTTTTTATTTTCTTCTTCTTCTTCTTCCTCTTCCTCTTCTTCTTCTTCTTCTTCTTCTTCTTCTTCTTCTTCTTCTTCTTCTTCTTCTTCTTCTTCCTCTTCTTCTTCTATATCATAATCATCATCATTTTCTTCATTATATTCTTCTAAGTTCTTTTAATAATTTTCAATTTTTTTTTAC
>JAEEGK010008026.1_pt1 | contig 25045 bp, 13 predicted proteins | sample 8958771 | NCBI WGS metagenome assembly JAEEGK01 (sample SAMN16246547, study PRJNA631951) | gut metagenome | biome: gut microbiome; feature: rumen; material: SC-attached | host: Bos | place: Iran: Karaj | collected 2018-10
TAAAAAAAAAAAAAAAAAAAAAAAAAAAAAAAAAAAAAAAAAAAAAAAAAACAAAAAAAAAAAAAAAAATAACTTTTAAAAAAACAAATAAAATTTATTATTTAAAAAAAAAAACAAAAAAAAAAAATGCAGAAAAAATATGAAGTCCTAGGAATAGTTGGAGAAGGTGCCTATGGTATAGTATACAAATGTCGAAACAAATTAACAAATGAATTTGTAGCAATAAAAAAATTTAAAGAAACAGATGACGAAATAGTACAAAAGACAATGAAACGTGAATTAAATATGTTAAAAATGTTAAAACATGAAAATATAGTAGATTTCAAAGAAGCATTCACACACAAAGGAAATTTATTTTTAGTATTTGAATATGTCGAAAAAAATTTATTAGAACTTCTTCAAGAAACACCAACAGGATTAGAACCATCAATAATAAAAAATTTAATATATCAATTATGTAAAGCAACAATTTACCTTCATAAAAATAATGTAATTCACAGAGATATTAAACCAGAAAATTTATTAATAGATAATAATATGAAATTAAAATTATGTGATTTTGGTTTTGCTAGAAAAATATTATTAAATGAAGAAAATAATAATATTGATGCAATGACTGATTATGTTGCTACAAGATGGTATCGTGCACCTGAATTACTTTTAAGTTCTGGAATTTATGGTCCTGAAGTTGATTATTGGGCTATTGGTTGTATTATGGGAGAATTAACTGATGGTAATCCTTTATTTCCAGGAGAAAATGAAATTGATCAATTAGATTGTATTATTAAAGTTTTGGGTAATTTACCTGAAAATTTAATTAATATGTTTTATGAAAATCCTATTTATAATGGTAAAGAATTGTTATTTGTTAGTAAAGCGGAAACTTTAGAAAAAAGATATTTGGGAAAATTAGGGAAAGTTGATATTTCTTTTATGAAAAAATTACTTGAGTTAGATCCTAGGAAAAGATTAAATGGGGATAATGTTTTGTTAGATAAATATTTTGATTCTTTTAATGAAGATAATTTTGAAGATAAGAGTTTTGAGAATAAATATGATGATGATATTGATGATATTATTAATTATAAAGATGAAAATAGCTTTTTAGGAAAAGGAAATTTTAAGGATAAAAATAAAAATGAAGATGGAAAGAGTTTTATAAAAGAAGATAATGTTAAAAGCAATAATTTTAAAGTTGAAAATGATATTAAAGATAAACAAAATATTGAAAATAAAAATGATAAAATAGAAATAAATGATAATAAAGAAAATATAATAGAAAATAAAATAATAGAAAATAAAATAATAGAAAATAATTTAATAGAAAATAAAATAATAGAAAATAAAGAAAAAGAAATTTTAAAAGAACAAAAACCAACAATAGAAAAAATAGTAAATAATACAACAAATATAAATATAATAAATTATAATTCATATAATAATAAAAATAATCAAGAAGAAAAACAAAAAGAAATAATTCCTCCAATAAAAAATAATAATAATGATATAATTAATTGTTTATTTCCAAGCTCTCAAAGACAAAATAATCATTTTAAAAGTTTTAATTCAAATAATATGAAAAATAATTTTCAATTACCTTTAACAAATCATCAAAATTCAAAAAGTCATTCCCCAGATAATTTTAATTTTAAACCACATTTTAATCAAAATGAAATACCAAATAATTTTCCAAATATAAAATTCGGTAAAAATAAATTATCAAAATTAACAAATAGAAATAATACACAAGTTAATTTTACATCTAAAGTAAATCATTATTATAATGAAAATAGTCAATTAGGAAATATAAATCCTAATTTTGTTTCTCTTCTTCCAAATGGTCATTTGGCAGGTTATAAAACTTATTTTGGTCAAAATAATGATACTTATAATTTTGGTATTAATACTAATTTCAAAAAAGAAAAAGAAAAAATTCCTAATTATAAATCTATTAATAATAATCCTATAATTGAAGAAAATGAAGAAGATAGAAATTTAATAAAAAAAAATAATAATAAAAATGGAAAAAAATTCGAAAGTCATATTCAAAAATTATCAATGCTTTATTTTGGTAATATTGATAATAATAAAAATAGTAATAATAATATTAATAATGTAAATATTAATCATAATAATAATTTAAATAAAAAAAATAATTACACTAATTATTATAATTATCATAGAAATAATAATAGTAGAAAAAATTATAATAATAATAATATTAATAATATTCAATTACCTCAATTATTTAAATTATATGGTCATCCTTATTTCAATGGAACAAAAAAAGAAAATTATTTTCCAATAAATCAAAAACAAAAATATTATTAAATTTCTATTTTTACTTTTTATATAAATAAAAAAATTATTTTTTGAAATTTTAATTTAAATATTTATAATTTAATTTATAATTTAATAATTATTTTTATCATCAGGAATAATATTTATTACTCCATCAGGATATAATCCAGCATCAAAAAAAGTATCTTCTTTATTTGAATATATTTTTTTTGGAAAAGGTTGACATAAAAGAAAATTTTTTTGTTTTAATTCTTTAAAAATATCATCACTTAATGTATTTATATAAATATACATTAATTTAATTTTATCATCTTTATTAAAATTCCTTTTTATTATTTTATTTGATGGATATTTAAAAATAATTGTAGTTATATTATCACCTTCTTTTGGTTCTTTTGATAATTCATTTTTTAATATTTTATTCTCATTTTTATCTAAATTAATTATTTCATTATCAAATAAATTATTTTTTAATAGTTGTCTATCTGATTTTATATTATAATTATTTTCAAAGTCATTTTCTTGATTATAATTAAATTTATTTAAATCATTTATTTGCAAATTTGAAATTTGTAATAAATTGGTTTTTTGTAGATTTGATTCATGCATTGTGTTTGTGTCTTTTTCAGCATTATTATATGTGTATTTTTTTTTTTTATCGTTTCTTTCTTGATTTTTTTCTTTGATTCTTTGATTGTTCGACTTTTTTTTAGTTTCATTGTTATTGCTATTATAATTATATGATTGATATAAATCAATATTATTGTAATCATTTTTAATTTCATTATTATTATTAATATTGTAATTGTTTAATTCATTTATGTTAATATTTTGAGTAAAGTTTATTTTTTCTGATATATTACATTGTTCATTATTTTTAAGCTCATACATTGATATATTTTGATTTATTATATTCTTTTTTTTTTCTAAATCATCAAATTTTAGATTCTTAGATATATTTAGTGTACTATTATTATTTTTTTCTTTTTTTTTCATAAATGAATCAATAATATCTTTTAATTGTTTATAATTCAAATCAAATTTTTTTGGAATATATTTTTTTTCTTTTTCCTTTTTAATAAGAAAAATTGATTCAGTTATTTCTGTAATAAATCCAATATATTTTTCATATTTCTCTTTTTCATTAAAATCATAAACTTTAACAGTATAAGATTCTTTGATTTGCTTACAAAGTTTAGAATCTTTTTCTATCTTTTGAAAAATATTAATAATGTTTAAAAAATTAGTATTATCATAAATAAAAATTATCCCATATTTTGTTTTTAATGAATCTTCAAATTTTTCATTTTTATTTTTAAAAATATTTTTCACTTTTAAATATCTTATATTATCATTTTTATCATCATTATTATTTTTACACATTTGAAAAAAATTATCCATTATATCTTTTTTATATTTGAAAAAAATAAATTAAAAAAAATATTTAATATTTATCTTTGTTTTGGAATTATAAAAAACTAATAATAATAAATAATTAATTATTATATTTTATAAATTTAAAACCATGAAAATCCCTTAATATTATTATTATTAAATATCAAATTAATACATATTATATATTAAAAGTTTTCAATTTATATAACAAATATTATTTAACAAACAAGAAAATTATTTTTAGAAATCCATTTACTTTTTTCAATTGGTCTAAAAGAAATAGGAGGAGAAGGAATACCATCACTAATAAAATCATGATAAAAAATATTTTTATTACTAGTTGCCCTACCAAAATAACCATTAAAATTATGATTAGAAATCCATTTAATTCTATTTTGTTTATTTATTTTTTTTTGTTCTTCATATGGATCTCTATAAGGAGTCGATGCTAAAATTGAATTATATGCTAATTCTGATAATCTTTTATTAAAATGATATGTTGGTTTATCATTTTTTGATAAGGAAATATGTAAATCTTTTTTATTTAATATTGGTTTTATTTTTAATTTTGGTATTGATAAACTTCTTCTTCCTAAAATTAAACTTGATTTTTGAGGTTTTTCTAATTCCATATTCATTGTAACTTCTATTGATGAAAAATTCTCATTTATTAATTTTTCATAATTTAATTTTTTTACAAATAAATATGCAATATCGGAATTATTAAATTTAATTATAAGAAAGATTGAACTTTCTGATAAAGTGTAATCCTTTGGATAATTATTTTCGGATAAAAATTTATTTAAAAAATCAATTACCAAATTTTTGGAAGAATAATTTATAATTTTTACTTTGGTAATTAATTTTAAATCTTTATTATTTTCTGAATTTTGATTTTCGTTTTTTTTTTCCATTATGCTTATTAATGTTATTTTCTTCAAAAAATATAAAAAAAATTTAATGTTTTATTTAATATTAATAAAATAATGTTTTTTATTAATAATAAAAAAATTTATTATTAATTAATATGGTTTTTTTAACTTAAATTAAATTCATTACCTCCTTCAAAAATTGCAATATCCATTTTATTTTTAAATATTTCATATGATGAATATTCAGGAATTTTTAAATAATTTTGACAAGTCATTACAGAAGGTAAATAATTATCAGGATTATCATATTTTTCAGTTAATCTTTTTACTATTGTTAATTTAGGTTTTAATCCTTCAAAGCCTAAAAAAGGTAATCTTTCACTTCCTGTTATAAATTTTAAAAATTTTTTTTTATTTTCTTTATTTAATTCACTTATATATTTAAAAAAATATGAAATTTGTTTTGAATTAATTGAATATCCATGTTCTATTATAATAAATTTTGATATTTCTTTTTCTTCCCATTTTTCTATTTGACTTGTTAATATTATATTTTGTATTTCTTCTGATGTTAAATAATTTAGTCTTTCTATTGGAAATATTGTATTAAAACCATTTTTAAAAGAATTTATTATTTCTTTTATTTCTTTACTTTTAAATAAAAAATTATATAAATTTATAATATATTCATTTATATTTTCATTTGTAATTAAAATATTTTTTCCATTTTTTATTAATTCAATATCATTACCTTTATATGGGAATATAAAATATAAATTCATATTATTAATATTATCAAATTGTTCTTTTTTAGAAATAAAATCATAAATTTCTTTATTAATGTTTTGAATATCACTTATTACTATTGGTTTATTTGTAATTAAATCAATGAAAGTTTTACTTAATGGAATATCAATTAATCTATCATCTAAAATACATCTTGCTATAATAAAACCTAGAAATTGAAATGTTAATAAAATATCTTTTTCATTTTTTTCATTTGAAAATTTTGGTAAAGGATATAAAAAATTATCATGATTAATAATAAAAAGATTTAAATTTTTTTCCATAAATGATTTAAATAAATTACAATAAAATTCATTGGTTGGCCCTATACCTTTTCCTATTTCATTATTAAAATCAAATTCTATATAACCATTATAATTAAAAATTGTAGTAAAAGATTTATTATCATTTAAAGTATTTTCAAATATTTTTAAATAATTTTCATATTCTTTTCCTCTTTCAATTTGAATTTTATATCTTTGATTATTTATAATTGTATTTATGTTTTTATTACTATTTTTTATGAAGTCTATATAATTTATAAATGTTCTTCTTGAATCAAATTTTAATTTAAATAAATTGTATCTTGTATTAAATGAAAATATTTGATTTAAATAATTATTTTGAACTATTTCAAAAAGTGAATAATCAATTAATTTAGTAAAAAAAAATTGATTTCTTTGATTATATGTGAAAGATTGTATCATATCATCTAAATTTTTACATATTTTATAATTTTCTTTTTTGTTTTTGAAATTAATTGTATAAAATAATTTTATGATTGATATTAAAATTAGAATTTGAGATAAAGTATCATTTTGACAACTTATATTTTTATTTATTATTTTTTGATATATTTTCAAAAAGCTATTTTTGATAATGTCCTCTTTTTTCTCATATTTTAAATTATCTGCAATATTTGTATATAAGCAAAAAAATTCATCATCATTTAAAACTTCATCTGAAGAATAATTTATATAATTTTCATCTTTTAAATCATATGTAATACCAAAATAAATTTCTTTATTATCTAATAATAAAACTAATATTTTTTGTTTTTCATTTGAATTATTAATCTCTATTTTTTTTTTATTATTATCTAAATAATAAATGTTATATTTTATATAAAAGGGATTTTCATCTTGGTTATTTATTTTAAGATGTGAATGTTGATTTAATGACTTAATTAAATATTCATAAAAATTAAAATTTTGATTGATAGTTAATTTAAAATTAAATTCTTGAATAAGTGTAAATTTATTATGAAATTTTAATATATCTTCACTAAATTCACCTAAATTTTCCAATTCATCTTTATCTATTTTTTCAAAAATTTGTGAATCGTATTTTATATTTATAATTGCTCCTGAATTATTTTCAACATTATTTAAAAGATAAGATAATAAATCTTTTTTATATAATGATAATATTGAAATTAGATCTTCATAACAATTAATTATTTGCTCTTCTGATTGAAAAAAATTTTTAATATTATTATATATTTCTATAGGCTTTTTACAAGTATTTTTTTTTGAAATATTAAAATAGTTCCAAATCTTTTCAATTATATTTGATTTTTCAATATCATTTTTAATCATAATTAATATTAAATTAAATATCAATTAAAAATTTATTTGTATATTCAGTCAATATAAAAAAGAGAAATTTCAATTTTTAAAAATTATTATTAAAATAAGTAATAAAATAAATTTAAAATGAAAATATTTTCATCATCAAATAAGAAAATAAGACTTCCAACAGCTAATAATTCAACACAAAATTCATTTATAAAAAGAAATAAATTGGGCTTTTCAAATGGTCAAAAAAAAGAAGATTTTTATTTCAAAACTTCAAGAATCCATTCTCCAAAAGTAATGAATGAATATGAGAAAGATAAAGGTTTAACTATAGTAAATTCATTTAGACTTTATTCAAATTCAAATACAAAATCAAAAAGAAAAATATTAAAAAATATTGAAAATAAATGTCCAGGAGGACATAATTGTATTAATTATGAAAAATATATTAGAATAAAGGAAAAATATCAAAAATTAATTCATGAAAATAATTCAACAAACGAATTAAATAATTATTTTCCATTTCTTTTAAAACAAAAAGAAACAATGTATCTTCAATTAAAAGAAGAAAATAATGAATTAAGAGAAAGAATAAAAAAATATGAATTTAGAGAAAAATATTATCAATTACTACAACAAAAAAAATTTAAATTTAAAAATACAAATTCAACAGAAAAATTAGAATCAAAAAATGAATATCATACAATAAATAATAATGAACAAATAAATACTGAAAATACAACTATAGAAAAAATAAATAATAACAATGAAGAAATAAATGTTTCTTCAGTATTATACACAATAAAAAAAATGAAAAAAAAGAAAAATTTAACAAAAAGAAATTATTTTGAAAAACCAAGAACAAAAAGTTTAATCTTTGATCAACAAAATTTTAAATTAACATTATCACCAAAAAAAAAAGAAAAAGAAGAAGACAAAAAAAATTATGATATAAATGAGTTAAAAAATTATTTTCAAAAAAACAAAGATTCAGCATTTAATCAATATAATAAAATAATATCCTATAACAATAAAAGAATATTTAAAAACTCAACAATTAAAGTATCATTTTTAGTAACTCCAGAAAATTTATTAAAAAAAATGGCCTTTAATCCAAATTTAGAAACAATATATAATTTATCTCAAGATTATGACACTTTCATAGATAGAATAAGTAAATTTTCAGAAGAGCAAATTTTTGATATTTGTAATACATTAATTTCAACAATAAAAGATTTTCAAGAAGTAATAAAATTAATAATAAGAATACAAGAATTTTTACTTGCTTCAGAAACAATTATAGAAAGTATTTTATCAGATGATTTTTGTACCGTTTTAATACAAAAAACATGCTTAATTTTAAAATGTGAACGTGCTTCAGTTTTTATATATGATAGATTAAGTGATATGTTAATTTTACATGATGGTGAAGGATTAAAAAAAAATGAGATAAAAATTCCTAAAGATAAAGGAATTGTAGGATCAGTTTTTTTAACAGGAGAAAAAGAAAAAATTGATGATGTTTATTTAGATAAAAGATTTAATAAAGATGTTGATAAAAAAACTAATTTTAAAACTAGAAATATGATTTGTTTTCCTTTAAAAGATAAAGATGGTGAAATTTTTGGTGCAATACAGGCAATAAATAAAATAAATGGTACTTTTGATAGTGATGATGTTGAATTTATGGAAATTTTTAATAAAGAAGCTTCTTGTATTTTGAAAAGTAAATTAAATTTAGGAGAAACTAATAATATTATTTCTAAAATGAAATTAATTATTAATTATTCTAATGATATTTTAGGTATTGTAAATTTGAAAGAATTAACGAAAAAAACTGAAGATTTATTTACTAGTTTATTCTATGTTTCTAATTCAAGATTATATTTTTATGATTATGAAAAAAATGAATTGGTTCGTTTAATTTTTGGAAAAGATGATATGAGAATTAAACTTATGGGTATTTTAAAATTTGTTTTTAGAAATAGGAAAATTCATGCTTGTCCAAATATTAAAAATTGTAAATTTTATAATGATTTAACTGATTTATATAGTGATGGTTCTTTAGTTACTTTTCCTATAATTTGTGAAGGTGATGTTATTTGTATTATTCAAACACTTTTCCCAGGAAAAATTTCTGAAAAAACTGAAAGTTTAAAAGAAAATGAAACGGTTATTCTACAACAATTTTCAAAAATATTATCAAGGTTTATTATGTATTATACAAATAATAAACCTAAAAATATATTAAAAATAATGAAGTAAATTATGGTAAACAAAAAGTTTTTTCAAAATATAAAAAAAAAGGAAAAATTAATATTTAATATGATTTATAAATAAAAAAACTATTAATATTAAAAAATATTATAAAATTATTATCTATTTAAGAAAAAAAATTTCAAATTATTATTATTTGAAAAAGGATAAAAAAATGCCAAAGAAAAATAAAAAAGATACTATATCTCAAATAAAAAACGATAAAGAAAAAACAAATAAAAAAGAAGAAAATGAAAATTCAGAATCATATTCAGAAAAAAGTGAAGAAGAAGAAGAATCAAAAGCAGGAATAGTAAAAGAACAAACAGTACAAAATAAAAATGAACCAAAGAATATAAAAGAACTTTTTGACTCAGAACCTCAAATAAAAGAAAAAAAAGAAACAAGTAAAAAAATAAATAATAAACCAAAAAATAAAAATGAAAAACCACATTTTATTAATTCAAAATACTCTGGAAACGCAAATGCAAAATATGATAATGAAGCAAAGTTTAAAAATGAAGGTCAAAAAAAAAATTATAATGTTAAAGGAATTGATACAATTGCAATTGAAAATGAAAAAATAAAACCTACTAAAAATTATTTAGAAAAAGATATTGTTAAAAAATATAATGAAGATAAAGATGAAGAAATTGTAAAACCAGAATTTAAAAATTTAAAAATTGGAAAAGAAAATTTTGTTGAATTAAATAAAAATGAAGATTTATTTGTTAAAAATATGGAAAGTAAAAATTTTGAAATTAAAAATGAATATAATGATGAGAAAGAAAAAGAAAAAAAAGTTAGAGAAAAAAAAAAATATTATGAAAAAAAGGAAATTACAAACGATGTTGATTCTGATGGATTTGAAATTGTTGGTTCTAAAGAAGAAAAAAGAAATTATCAACCTCATAAAAAAAAACATTGGAATAAGAAAAAAAAATATTATAATGATGATGATAAAGAATGGAAAAAAAAAGATGATAAAAAAGAAAAAGAAGATAATAAAAATGTAAATGAAAATGATAAAAAAGAAAATAATGAAAATGAGAATAATCAAAATAATGAAAATGAAAATAATGAAAAAAAAAATGATAATGAAGAAAATGAAAAAGAAGAAAAAGAAAAAAAATATGAAACAAGAAAAAAAGGAAAAAAAGAAAAAAAATCCAAAAAAGAAGAAAATAAAGAAGAAGATACACCAAAAGCTCCTATAAATTTACATGAAAAAGTTACAGTAAAATTAGATACAAATGCAAAAAGTTTAAAAGATTTATTTTAAAAGTAAAATTTAAGATAAATAAATTTTAGATAAAATATTTTTTACAAATAAAAAGATTTATATTTGTATATTTTATTCATTTTTTTTATTGCTTAATTTAATTTTTTAAATCATTTAATATTTTATTAAAGTTAATAAATTTAATTAATAATTCTTTAATATCATTTTCATTTATTAAATTCAAGTTTTCTTCTATAAAATTTGAATTTTCATTTATTATTTTAAAAAAATTTTGTATAATATCATTTTTAGTATTTTGATTTATTTTATATTTTTCCATAAGAAAATATACATTTTCTTTTAAAATATTAGGATGATATTCAGTTAATAACCAATAATATATTGAAAGAATTTTTTGTGTTTTATCTTCAATTTTTTCAATAAATAAATTATTAAAAGATGAAATTATACTTATACATCTATTTTCAATTATAAATTCATCTAAATCAATATTATTATAAACAACTCTTACAAAATCTTCAAAAACTTTTTGATAATCATAAACAAATTCTTTATACATTTTAATTTGATAAGAAGAAAAAGCTTGTAAATGAAGGACTTTTTGATTATATTCATCATCTCTTTTTATATAATCTTTTAATGATTTTTCATCTTTTAAATTAATGTAATCATCTGAATTATCGATTGAATCAAAAATAAATATTGTTTTTTTATCATATGTGTCATCAATTATTAATAAGTTCCAATGAACTTGCATTGCTAAGAAAAAAATATGAATTTCATTTTTTGATTGTTTAATATTTTCCAATGATTTTTTTAATTTTTCAATTTGATTTATATCAATATAATTAAAATTTCTAAATGAATATTCTATCCAATTATAATTTATTTTTATACCTTTTATTTCATTTTTATATATATTTTTATTTATATTTAAAATTTTATCAATTTGTTGTCTTTCAATAGACCCTTGATTTTTTAATTCATTTTTTTCAAATTCATTAAAGTCATCTTTATCTAAAATTGTTTTTAGAAATCTATTATAGAATTTATAAAAAAGAAAAATTGAATCATTCTTTTTTAAATAATATAAATTTCTTTCTTTTTCTATATATTTTAAATAATTTTTTGCAAAAAAAAAAGCATAAAAACCACATAAATTACTTTTATTATTTTGTTTTATTGTTTTCATAAAAAATAATTTTGGATTATTATTGATTTTTTCATAATTAATTTGAAAAAAGATATAATCTTCTATTTTTTTTCCTATAATTTCTTTTTGTCTTTCTTCTTTAGTTTTTAATAATTCATTCAAATATTTTTGTATAAAATTTTTAATATCTTCATTTTCCATTTTTAAGAATATAAATAAAATAATTAAAATAATTAAAATTTAAAATATAATTTATAAATAAACAATTCATTTTATTATTTATTTATAAATATTTATACTCACTTCATATAAATATTAATAGATTTTATATTTAAAAATAATTTTTATTTTTATATTTTTTTCTATTATATTCTTTGATTTTTTAATAAAGAAATCTTATTTTTTATTTAATGATTTTTATAATTTGATATAAAAAAAAATAACTAAAAATTATTTTATTATTATATATTCAAATTTATTTAATTAAAAAATCATATAATTATATTGTCTAATCATAGAAAAATTTAAAAGAAAAAAAAAATCAATAACAAATAAAATTAATATTATGATGGACCTATTATCATTCTTAGTAAAAAATAATATAAATTCAATTTAGTTTGTTTGTAAAGAAAAAAATGAAATATTAAAATCAAAAACAGAAATAGAAGTAGAATCAGAAAAGCCATTAAATTTTACAGAATCAACATTATGGAAAAAAAATAATACAAATCAATCAATTTTAGATAAAGGTTTTAATATAAAAAATGATTTATCAGAATTACCAATAATAGAAGAAAATAGAATTCAAAAGTCAGAAAAAATTTTACAAATAATTCCTCCGTTGACTTTTCCAAATTTATTTTTAAATTATAAAAATATAAAAATAGATGAATATGGACTTGAAGGATGTATTGATAATTTTAAAGGTAAAAAAACATTTTTTGGTATAAATCAAAGTAATAATGAAAAAAATATTAATTTTTCACATGTAAATGATGTAATTATTAGTGAACAAATAACTAATCCAAATATAAATAAAACCTTACCTTTATTTTATATTTTTTTTGAAAAAAATATACGACATTATTTATTAAAATCATTAGCAAAAGGAGTTTATTTTTCATTGTCAATTAATCCTTTTAATCAAATTTTATTAGATACTAAACATAAAAACTATTTTAAAATTGGTAATATTGTATTATCAATTACAATAATTAAAAAAGAACAAAAAATAATAATTAAAGTAAAAAAAGGAGGTGAAATTCAAGATGAAATGGATAATCAATTTGACTTTGAAAAATTTCCTATTACAATAGGAAGAACGAAATGTTCCATTAATATAAATAGTGAATTAATTAGTAAAAATCATATTACTTTAAATTATATTAAAGAAAATGATATATTTTTTTTAACTGATAATGGTAGTACAAATGGTACTCAATTATTATTAAATAAAGGAAAAATTATTCAATTATGTGGAGAAATGGATTTTAATATTGGAGAAAAACAATTTAAAATTATTGAAAAATAATTTGATGAAGATAATATTTATATTTTAGATTTTGGCTAATTTTATTATAATTGTTTATATATAAGTGATTTTAATATTATATTTTATAATCGTTTGTTTTATAAAATAATTATGGTTTGGATAAATGATATATGTATTTTTAATATTAAAAATAATATAAAAGAATAAAATGCTTTAATAACTTTAATTTTATTTAATAAAAAATAATAAATTATGAATTATTTAATCAATTTTTTATTTAATTAACTAATTAAAAAATGAGCTTTAGAAATTCAAATCAAAATAATAATTCAATGCAAAGTTCTAATTATCAAGATATTAATTCTCTAGAATTTGTACAAAATAATATACAACAAAATAATCAATCTCAAGTAGATAATTTTAATAATGAAAATCAAAATGAAAATGTATATGAAAATGAAGCTAATAATGAAGATGATAATTATTATAATGAATATTATAATGAAGAAGCTGATAATAATAATGAGAATATTTATAATGAAAATGAAGATTATTATGAAAATGAGGAAAATAAAAGAATAAGTAGAAATGATAAATTATATTTAATTTTTATAAACAATTCAGTTTATATTCCAGAAAAAAATAAATATTTCATAAGTCAACAAAATCTATATAAAATAATAAAAAAAATTGTATTGCCATTTGATATAAATAAAATTGATTTAATATTTAAAAGAATATCACCAAAATCACTTCAAATTAACTTTGATCAATTTCAACAATTTTTAATATTATTATGTGAAAAAGAAAATCCATTTCAATTTAAAAGAAATAAAAAAGAAGCAATGAACACTTTTTTATCAATGTTATTTGCAAAATTTCAAATAGTAATAAATTACGGAGTAAATAATGATAGAAATGAGACTTCAAAATATTTTTATAATTCAATAAATAAATTATTTAATTATAAACCAAATGGTTCTCAATTATATATATTGGAACAAATAAATTCATCATTAATGGAAATATATGAAAAATATTTTAATGATGGAACAAAAAATGAAATATATTCTCAAGAAAATATTTTAAGATATATAATTGAATTTTCAAGAGATTTTGAAATAATTCCTTTTTATTTAAGTGAAACTCAAATGTCAACTTATTATTTTTTATCAAATGAAAAAGAAAATCCAAATCAAAAATTAGATTTTACTTTTGAACATTTTAAAATGTTTTTTATTAGAATTAGTATTTATATATATGAAAAATTTTTTGAAACTAATAATGATAAAACATCAGAAGTTGGCAAATTATTATTATTTTTAGAAAGATTAGAATTTTCAAAAGGAATGAAAAATTTTAGTAGAAAATTATCAAGACCAAATGCAAAACAATTATCTTTAATTCCAAATAAAAATGTTTATAAAGAATTAAATGAAGTATGTAATATTGAAATAATTAATAATAATGATGATAATGAAAATATGGAAAATAATATGTTAATTAAAAATAATTTATCTGCTTTTGAAACTACTTTTTCTTATTTTTGTTCTCATGGTAATAAATTTAATAATTTAATGAATTTAAGTTCTTATATAAAATTTTTAAAGCATTGTAAAATTTATAAAGAAGTTTTTGAAAATCAAAGAAAAAAATTTAATAAAATTTCAAATGAAATGATAAAAAAAGAATTATCATATAATAAAGGATTTTCAAATCAAAGATTTTATAATCAAAATAATAATTACAAAACAAATGAACAAAAAAAATATATAAAAACAATAACAAAAATAGTAAATTCATCAAATAATAATTCATTAATTGGAGAAAGTGATGTTAATATAATTTTTTCATATTTAACTGGACCAAGAAATTATAATTTTAATGAATACTATCAAAAAATGTTAGATAAAAATAGTGGTTGTTCAACTGCGATTTGGACTAATGAAGAAAAACAATTTAATACTAAAGCAATTAATAATAAAAATACAAATGAAGAAGAAAAAAGTCATAAAATTTTAAGAATGGATTTTAAAACTTTTTTATTAAGTTTAAAATTTATTGCTAGAAAAATTTATTCTAATTTATATATTGGTCAAGCTTTGGATAATTTATTAAAAAATAGGATTATTCCTAATTTAATTTATAAAGATAATAATATTATTAATGTTAACAAAAATTTTTATTATTTTGATAATTTAGAAAAAGTTTTTGAATATTTAAAAGATGAAGAATTTACTTTTTGTATTAATAAATTAAAACAAGTTATGAATATGTATTTTAAAATTTATTTTGATACTAAAACTATTGTTTTTAATCAGTTTTTTAACTTTTATACTGATTTTTCAATATTTCCTGATATAATTAATTTATCTCAAATAAAAACTTTATTTGCTTTTTTATCTCAAAAAACTAAATTAGAAGAAAATAAAAATTTAAATTCAATAAATGAAATAAGTAAAGAACAATATATAAATAGTAATTTATTTGCATTATCTTTTGCAATTGTGTCAAAGATTTATAATCTAAATGAAACGAATGATTTTATTTTAAATATTGTTGGATTAATTGAAAAAATGAATAAAAGTGAAGGAGTGAAAAAATGTATATTAAAAATTGGAAGGACTTATACTAAATCAAATGATTTTGTTAGTTTTTTAGAAAGCATGAAAAATAAATATCCTCATGATTTAAGTTTCAGCAATATAGAAAATAATATTTATCCTATTAAAGATAATAAAAATTTACCGGTTTTAAATGATATTTTTGATGATGAATAGAAAAATTTAAAGGAAATAATTTATTATTAAAAGATATTTTTAATTATTTTTATATAATTAATTTATGATTATATTTATAAAAACATTCTTTTTTTTTAAAAGAAAAATGAAAAAAATTTACATTTTAATTTTTTCACTGAATTTAATAAAAATAACATTAAATGAAGAAATAAAGGAAAAAATAACATGTTATGATGAAAATTGTTTAGTTTGTGGGACAGAATTCAAACATTCATGTATAGAATGTTCAAAAAATTATATATTACATTTAGGAGATTGTGGAAAAAATGAAAAATGTAATATTAAAAATTGTGAATTATGTTCTTTTGAAAATATATGTATAAAATGTAAATCTTGTGTTACTTCATCTGGAAAATGTAGTTGTATAGAAAGAATAATAATTTATGTTTCATGTGGAATTATATCATGCTTAATTATTGGTATTGTTTTATATTGTTTAATTCATCCAGTTAAAAGTTCAATTAATTTTAATAAAAATCCTACTATTTATAGAGAAATGGTAAGAAGAAATAGATTGATTAATACTATTCAAAATTATAATGATGAAAATTTTAATAATAATGTTATTAGTAATTTTAATTTTGGGAATAATTTTACCAAAAATATATCTGATGAATTTTTAAAAGAAGAATTTGAAAAAAATAAAATTGATATTAATGGTATTATTATTGAGAATAAAAAATGTGATAATTGTTTAAATAATTTATGCAATGTTAAATTAAATTGTGGTTGTTTTATTTGTTTTGATTGTTTAAAAAAGGAAGAAATAAATAAAATATGTCCAAAATGTAAAAAGAGTATAAATAATATTCAACAAATAACTTGTAGTATATGTTTTGGAAATAAAAATGAAATTTCTAAATTTAAATGTAATTGTTCATTAGTTGTTTGTTTGGAATGCTATATTAAATGGAAAAAAGAAAATGATTTTTGTCCTGCATGTAGAAATAAAATATAAATATAAAAAGACATTTTTATTAATATAAAGTAAGAAAAAAGTTTAAATAAACTAGTGAGAATTGATAAATTATTAAAATGATTATAATTATAAAAAAGTATTTTAAACTAAGATTTAATTTCTTAATTTTAATAATTTTTAATTTTTATTTATTTTAAAATATCAAATATTATTTATTTTAATGGAAAAAAATATAAATGAAAAACCATTAATTAATCTAGAATTTGATTATTATTCTTCAATAATTTCTCAAATAATAATCGGAGGATGGGATGAAAATGATATTAATAAATATTATAATATAAATAATACTTCAGAAAATGAAATTCCTAAAATGAAAGTTTTATTTTCAATTCCTTTTAATTCAAATTTCTCTAATTTTGATGTAAATTATTATATAAAAATATATAGTATATTTTTCCAGATGAAGAATATTTTTTTTATAAACCTCAATTTTTTTCTACTTATATAAGAGAACAATCAACGAATTTTTATAATTATATATATTCATTAAAATATACTGAAATTTATAATGAAAATAAAATACCAATTGCAATAATTTTAATATCAAAAAAAAATGATCCAGAACAATTTAAATTATTCTTATCTTTCATATATAATAAAATAATAACAAATTCAGATTTTAATAATACAATAAATATTGATGATATAAAAAATTATAAAAAATTAGAATTTTTAAATATATTATTTTATTCTTTTTCAAATTTAATAAAAGTTTCACCTCATTCAACATTAAGATTAATTTTTCCTAATTATGAGGATAAAGTAGATTTTTATTATCATTCAAATTCAGAAATTCCATGTAATAAAATAGACAAATCAATATCTTTTTTATTTTCAATTTTAGATTTAAATATAATAATAAAAGTAATATTTATGTTATTAACAAATAAAAAAGTTGAATTTGTATCATCTTCAATTTCAATTTTATCAAATTTAATTCCTGCTTTTTTGAAATTGATTTACCCAATTAAATTTGACAATCTTTCAATTCCAGTTGTTCCAATTAAATTTACTGAAAGTTTAAGTAATCTAAAAGAAACTCATTTTTTTGGTTTATTGAATAAAGATGATAATTTAAATAAAAAATTTTATCAAGATGGATGTGTTATTGTTGATTGTGATACAAATCAAATGTATCGTTATCAAAAATATGTTAATTTTTGTCCTTTACCTTCAAGTGAATTATCAAAAAATAAAAATTTGAATTTAAAATATATTGATAATAAAATTAAAAAATATGAAAAAATAAAAGGAAAAGATAATTATAAAGATGTTAAATTTTTAGAAAATGGGAAAATTATTATTGATTGTGATTCAGAAAATTCACTTGTATTAGAACATAATGATAGTTATTTAACAGAAAAAGAATTTATTAAATTAAGAAAACAAATTAATTATATTAAAAATTTAGATTTAAATTTTAGTTCAATTGATAAGAAAAAAATTAATAAAAGAGTTTTTAATCCAGAAAGAGAAAAAAGAAATTTTGATTATAAAATTAATAAATTATTTACTGAAATGATTTATAATAAATTAATTAATCAACAAGAACCTTTAGCAATTGATATGAGAGTAATAAAAAATTATGTAAAATTTAAAAAAGAGTTTGAATTTGATAATAATTCACCAAAGAATATAATGAAGAATATTAAAATTTTTGATGAGGAATTTTCTTTTTTCAATTCTTTTGTAATTAAGCAACAAATTTTTGATTTTCCTTTTAATGAAGCAAAAAACTTTTTTGATTTTGAAAAATTTAATGAACTTTATTCTAGTTATCAATTAATTAAAGAAAATTTTTTAAAAGGAAATATTAAAAATGAAAAAAATGGAGAAAAAGATTATGATTTTAGTCATAATGTTCATTTAAATTTTTATGGTGAAAATGGAGTTTTTAATTTATTTAATTTAATTCAAGAAAAGATTAAAGATAAAGAAAAAGATTTTTTTCAAAATTGTTATAATGAAAAAATATTTAAAGAAATAAAAGAATTTTTAAATGATAATTTTACAAAAGATTTTAATTTAAAAAATGGAGAAATAAAAAAGAAAAATTATTTTATTGAATTTCTTAAAAATGATAATAGTGAAATAAATTATTTAAAAAATTCAAATTTTTATCTTTATTTAGCCTTTATATTTGAAAAAATGAGAGAAACTAATTTATCTAATCAAGATTTTGATATAAATTTAATTAATAAACAAATTATTAATTATTATATTTTAGGTTATAAATATTCCCCTCATAATTTTTCGTTTTTCAATTTTTATAAATTTTTAGATAAATTATCTTTAAGAGAATTAAATGAAACATATTATTTTAATAATAAAACAATTAATAAATGCTTAGTTAAAATTATTGAAAGTATAAGAGATAAAAAAGTAAAAGAAGAAGAAATAAAATTTGAGAAATTTGTAAAAGATAAATTAAATGATTATTCAAATTAAAACATAATTATAATATTAAATATTTAAAACATATTTTTAATTAAGTTTTTTATTTTATTAATTTTAAAAATATTTAATTAATTTTTACCAGAACTAAAACCATTTTAGATTATTAATAAATTAAAAATTAAAATCAAATTTATTTAATTAAGCATTAACATAAGAATTTATACAAAATAATTATATACTTTAAAATATAAAAAAGATTTAATCAATTCCAAACAACGTTTCAAATTACATAGAATAATACAAATATTATTTAGTTTATCAAGAGAATTATTAATTCTTGTTAAAGTTATTTACAAATAATATTTAAAAATTATTTCTTTACATTTTCATTTTAAAAATGAAAATGGTTTAAAGAAAATAATAATAATTTAATCGCTCAAATTACCAAATGTAATATTTTCTCCTTTGATGCTTTATCTTTATAAAAAAAGTTTTTTAATTTTTTTCTAATCAATTCTTTTTGTTCATCATTTGAAGTTTTTATGATAAATGATAAAATACGATTACATAATTCTTTTTCAATTAAATCATATAAAATTTTTTCATTTTTAATTATCAACCAAACTATGTTATTATATTCATTATTTACATTTTTATATATATAATTTAAAACTTTTTCTATTAATATTACACTATTATTTTGATTCATTAAACACTCAAAATTATTTTTAATAAATTCAATAACGAAATAACAATATTCAATTCCATATTTTTCTAATATGAAAAAGATAATTGTGCAACCATATCTATTCAAAATTAAGTTAAAAAACATATTTTGAATAGCATTAATTAATTTAAATCTTATATAAAGATTACTATTCATAATAATAAATTTAATTACACATAAACTACCATAAAGATTAGTACAAATTTTATTCAAATTAACTAAAAGAAAATTATTTAAAAATTCTCTTTTATATTCAGGATAATCAATAATAATTTTTTGAATTATATGATGTGCGTTTTCGTTACAAAATAATAATAATAAATTTTTATTTAATAAATTTTCTATTATTTTTTCTTCAAATGAAGTTTTAATACAATCAATTAAAGCTTGAATAGAGTATGTACCACTTTTATCAATGCATATATCTAAAAAATTATTTTGAATAAGATTAATTACATATAATCTTTGTTGATAGTTTAAACGTAAAAAAAATTTTTGAATAAAATAATTTCCATAATGAGAACACATTACTTCAATTAAATTTTGAGAAAGTCTTATTAATAATTTTTCGATATCAGAATCATTTAGTAATGTTAATAAATATTGAAGATACATACTTCCTCTATATGTTTTCATTTGTTTTATTAAAATTTGAATATCAGTTCCAAAAAAATTTAATTTTGCTTGAATTTCAAAATGATTTTTATTTTGATCTTGATTTTGAATTACCATATTTTTTTTTATTATATTTTCATGTTCTTCTTTTTCGTTTTTTTCTTCTTCATAATTAATGCAATCTTTAAAAAGGTCTTTTGGTAAGAAAGTTTCTAAATAAATATCATTTGTATTTTCTTCTTGTTCTTCAGTCTCTTTATTTACAACTTCAAACATTTTTAAAAATTTAGATGTTTGCTTATTTTTTATTTCCAACTCAAAATCAATTTCTTTTGGGAATGCAATAGATGGTTGATTCATTTTTGAATTATAAAATAAAATCTTTAATTTGTTTTATAATAAAAAATTATAATTCAATATATTTATATTTTTATGAGTCTATATATTTTTTTTATTTATTTATGATTATCTTTTATTAAACATTTATATTATAGATTAAGTTTGTTTCAAATATTTTATTAATACTAAAAGAATAACTTGATTTTTAAATTAAATTTTAATCTATATATTTTTAAGGAAATTATTCTTTTCATTCATTATATAAAATAATTTTATGTCTCAAGTATATATAATAAATATTTTAAAGTTTTTTGATGTTTATGAAAAATAAATTATCAAATATAATTCTTTTATATTTAAGTAAAATAATTATTAAAATATAATATACAACAAAAACCATGATTATTACCTTTTTATTTTTTTCAATTTCTATGAAAAAAATAATTAAGGTAATTTAATATTTTTGATTTATGAATATATTTTTCTAAAGTATTATCTTATTTAATATATTATAATAAATTTGTTTATTTTATTCCAATTTAGAATATAATTTTTTGATTTTGAATGACGTTTTAAATTAATAATATTTTCAAGTTTTTCTTTACATGAATAGATTAAATTAAATTATTAATTTTATTCAATTATAAAAAAAAATATGTATTCCAAAAAATCTATAAATTATTTTAAAAATTTGTTAAATTATTTATATTAATTAAAAAAAGAAAAAAAAGTCTAAATGTATACCTAATATATATCTACTTTATACTTTTTAATTAATTTTATAAAAAAGTTCATAAAAATAAAATAGTATTATTAATACAATCATTAAAAAATTGAATTGTTTTTAATTCTTCTAAAAAAACATGAATATTATAACTATAAACTGAAATGGTGAGAATTATTATAAAAAACATAGCAATATAAATTAGATATTTATTCCTAATCATTATTTTTTCAATATCATTATAATCCCAATTAAAAGCTATATAATAACATACAATAACTTTTCTTAAAACTCTTTCAATTTCAACTTGAATATTTAAAAAATAATTATTATTTAATCTATCAACATTACTTATTTCAGTTCTATTATTATCTTTAATAAAATCTTTATAATAATTGGTTAATACTTGAAAAATTGACTCAAAAGAAGTTGTTAAACCTTTTGAATTAAATCCATTTCCTATATTTTTACATTCATTATATATATGATCATAATCTAAACTTTGTAAATATATTAAATCTGGTATTGTATTATCATATTTATTATTAATTAAAAATTGTGAATATTCTTTGCAAAAATTTTCTGTATTTATTAGTAAATGAAATTTTCTTGTATATTTAAGTTTTTTATCTATTTTTCCAAGTGTAATATTATCAAATCCTTCTTTAATTGAAGGATAACATAAATTTAAATAATTATATATATTTTTTTCTTTATTATCTTTTTGTTTTAAAGATTCTTTACATGAATATGCTAAATCATTTCCTATATAAGAGATTATAACTTCTTCATTATTTATTATTGATAATAAATAAATAATAAACATTTCTGCAATAAAATTAAATTGTTGAAATATATCATTTCTTGTTTGAATTACTGATTTTAACATATTATTATTTATTTTTGAAATTACAATTTCAATAACTGCTATACAAACAAAAATATTCATAAAAATAATTAATTCAATAAAAAAACTTATATATAAAAAAGGTTTATTTAAAAGTTTATAACCTCCCTGAATAAATTTAATTTCTTTTTTTTCATTTTCATCTTTATTACCATGATTATTACTATTACTAATTCTTTTAGTATGTTTTTTTTTAATATTATTATTTTCATTTAATAACTTTAATGAACTTTTTAAAGTTCTATTTGTACTAAAATTTAAAGGAATATTACTTTTAGAAAGAGAAGTTTCATTATTATTAACATTTGTTGAATTAGTATTTAAAGTATTATTTGTACCTGTATTTGTTGCATTATTAATATTATTAACTGAACTTTGAAGTAATGAAGGATTAGTTAAATTATTTGAACTTTGAAATGACATTAATTCTTTTGTAATTGAAACTGGATTTTGAGCAAAAGTTATTTCTGCTGAATTTCTATTATCAATATCAGTTTTATGTATAAATTGGGATTTTCTTTTTGATATTAAATTTGAATTTTGAGATAAATTCTTTACTTTATTTTGATTTTTCACAGATGAAAAAGAAGTCATTTCAATAAAACTTCTTTTATTTTCATTTTCTATAATATCATTATTTTTTATTAAAGTAGCAAAAACATTATTTTTATGAGAATAATTATTTGAAGATTTTATTGAATAAGGTTTTATTCTAATAAAATTAAAATCATATATTACATCTGATAAAATTTGATTAGTTAAAATTTCTTCTTCATTATCTTCAATTATTTCTAAGTCTTCTAAAAATTGTTTATAATTATAATTTTCTGAATAATTATCAAAAATATCTAAAACTATTAATGATTTTCGAGTTATATAATAATTAAAAAATCTTATAATAATATGACAATGAAAACTTTCTTTTATAATTTTTTGAGTTTGTTTCAAGAAAATAAAAAAAAATGAAATAATAATAAGAGCATAAATAGAACTTATTATTACAGTATATTGAGAAACAATATATTGAGAATTAATATTATAATGAATTTTAGTCATAATTGAATTTAACAACTCAGTATAATAAAAAATATAATATTTAGCAAAATTATCAATTATTAATATATATGATTTAGCCAAATAATTAAATTCATATTTATTAATTCCTGTATTATTTATCATTATTTCATTATAATAATAATAAGAATTATTATAAATAAGTGATAAATTTGCAAAATTTGATATAATATTTGAAAAAATATTTAATGATGACATTATTGAATTAATCATTTCAAAATTTTTGTTACCATTAATATCAGGAACAGAATAATTTTGACTAGAAAGAAAGGTTAAATTAGTTATTTTATTTAAAAAAAGGAATGGATGATAAAATTCTAAAAATTGGACTTTATAAGATAAATAGTCTCTTGCTCTATCATTTAATGTACTAATATGATACTCAAAAGTATTATTATATGAATTATTTATTAAATCTGTTTGAAGATTATTATTTTTTATTTGAATTTCTATTAATTTTATAATCATTTGAATGGAAGCATGAGATAACATTAATGCATTACTTGAACCTTGAAAATAAGTTTTTATATTATGAATCCTTGAAATTTTAAGTATATATAAAAGTACATATAAAATAATAAATAATATAGAAATAATAGATGGAAGAAATTTTAATAATAAAAAAATTTTTTCTTCTTTTTTCTTTTGCTTCTTCTCTTTTTCTTGAATATTTATTAATTTTAAATTATCTTTTTCTGTCTTCATTTGATCTTTTTTTGAATCTTCATCTATAATTTCTAATTGAAACTTTGTTTTAATTTTAAAAAATTTATTAATAATAATATCAGCTAAATTGCTAATTTTTGATAATTTTAATGCAAAATATTGATGTTTATCTTTATCAACATAATTTATTTTTTTTATAAGTGAATTAAATTGAGCTTCACTGTAAATTTCAGTTTGATAAATATTTGATGGTTGTTGATGAAACATTTGAATAATTTCTGAAGTCTGTATAGTATCATTAATAGCTTCTAAATTAATTGTTAATACGAATAAATAATAATATTTCCTTTTTCTTCCTTCTTTACATAAACTTTTTTCTTCATAATTAATATCTACAATAAAATTATTTTTAAATAAAGATATACTATTTTTTATTTCTTTTATTTGAAGAATTACTTGAGAAAAAGGATCTTCTCCTAATTGACCAACTTCTCTTAAGTAAATATCATATATATTATCATATATTTTTAATAAATTTTTTTTAAATGTTCCTTTAGAGTCTAATTTTTCAATATTTAATAATTCCATTATATTAATATTATATCTTTCTAATACATTTGTATTTAATAAAAAAAAATCTTCAAATCCTCTACTTAAATTATATATTTTTCCATATTTATTTGTAAATAAAAAACTACTTCCACAAAAAGTTGATCTTATTTTTTTATAATAATCAGT
>JAEEGK010008029.1_pt1 | contig 25042 bp, 19 predicted proteins | sample 8958771 | NCBI WGS metagenome assembly JAEEGK01 (sample SAMN16246547, study PRJNA631951) | gut metagenome | biome: gut microbiome; feature: rumen; material: SC-attached | host: Bos | place: Iran: Karaj | collected 2018-10
CTATTGCTCTTGCGGTGGTTGATTACCACATCGGCTATAGTGCCGATGCCCTTGCTCTTGAAAGTATTGATGAGAGAGCGCAACTGGCTCTCGCTGCCAAACGAGCTGTTGTAGTTGGTAAACCAGTACAGGTCGTCATAGCCCATCGAGGTGCCGCCGCAGTTAGCGCTCTGCGGTATCCACACGAGCTTGAAAAACTCGGCCAATTCATCGGCCTGACGTTCGAGATTGGGCCAGCGGGTGTCGTTGAAAGAATCCCAATAGAATCCTTGCAGCATGACGCCGTCGTAATTTGCGGGCCATCCCTGTGCCAGCAGCAGCATGGGCAGCATGGCAACAATTGCGGTAGTAATAAGCTTTTTCATCGTCTCTGTATAGTTTTTTAGTGGTTATCTTCCCACAAATATAGTAATTTCTTCTCAATTTCAACATAATCAGCAATTTTTTTTTGCGTGCAATCGTTTGCAGAAACCCTTTTGTGACAAATGAGTCTTCTTTTCACATTTCCGGCAGCTTTTAAGGTGCGGTTTAAACACATCGAGGGCACGCTGATTGACAGCGTGCCCTCGACAGTGTTATTGAAGATGCAAGTGACTACTGCCTGATGAAGTAGTACTTGCCCAACAGGTCGTTGAACACAACAGTGTAAGTACCTGCCTCGACAGGGATGTTGGCACCATTATGCACGCCAGTGCCAACGGGGAAGGTGTCGCTGCCCCAGTTCACGCCCCAACCGCCATCAGCGGCGAACTTGAGCTCGGTGTTATCGCTGTAGGTAGCATCCTTCAAGATCCAGTCATGGTTCTCACCCACGGTGCTCATGGGGTTCATCAGCGTACCGCCGGGATTCCAATCCTGGTAACCGCCGGGCATACCCATCATGCCGTAAACACCGACTTCGCCCTCAAAGGGGGTCATCGTCAACGTTTCGGTATTCATGTCGTAGGTCAACAGATAGTAGCCGTCGGCAGCCACCTCGATATTGCTGCTATTGCCATCGTTCTTCACCATGACGCCGTCCTTCATGCCCCACTGCTCGTCCCAGTTACCGGGCTGATGGATGAGCTTGAAGCCCTGACCGGCGGGGAAGTAGCCAGCATAGACCAGAACGCTGAAGTCATCCACAGCATCCGAGTACATGGGAATCAATGCGGTGCCCACGTTGGCGGGTTCATTGCCCCAGCTACCGTCACCGATGCACGAACCAACGAGATACCACAGGTCGGGTACAGCGATGGGAGCCGGGATTACGGTCACCTCAAACGGGGCGCTCTTGATGGTGGTAGAAGTCACGCCATTGGTCATCACCCATATAACCTGTGCAGTGAGCACGCGAGGCTCGGGAGCCTTGCCATAGGTCGAGGTCACGAAGTTCTGGAGCTCTTTGGCATCGAGTGTGCCATCCAAACCCAGCACGAACTCTTGACCATTCAGGAGGATGACAGGTTCTGGCTTATAGGTCGTATCATTGGAAGAGGGCGCAACGATGTCACACACCTTAACACGCTCCTCGGTCACCTCGGCAAAGTCGATCACACCGACAGGAGTGATTGAGCCGTTGCCAAAGGTGATCACTTCACCCTGAGGATTGCTCTGGGGCTCGGCCCAGTCCTTGAAATCCTCGGTACAGCTTGCCAGCAACAAGGCAGTTGCGGCGATATATAAAAACTTCTTCATATTCTCTTTGTCAGTTTTTAAGTTGTAAGTTTTAAGTTTTAAGTAATAATACTTTTGCCTCACCATCTTCAGGCGATTGTAATCGTACTTAAAACCAAAAACTCAAAACTCACAACTAATTATTAATTACTTTACCGCAACAAAGTTGTAAGTACCCAAGATATCGTTGAAGAATACATTGTAGGTGCCAGCAGGAACGGGGATGTTATCACCACCCTGAGTTCCGATACCATAGGGGAAGACTTTCTTACCCCAGTTAACATCCCAAGCGCCATCGGCAGCAAACTTCAACTCGGTGTCCGCACTGTAGGTCACTGACATCAAGTACCAGTCATGGTTCTCAACGCTGGTGCTCATGCCGTTCATCAGGTTCTCGGCAGGATTCCAGTCCTGATAAGCGCCAGGCATGCCAATCTGGGCATAGACGCCCACTGCGCCGTCGTAAGGCTCGATCACGAGCTTGTCGGTAGCGGTATTCAGGCTGATGCGATAATAGCCGTCGGCTTCAACGGAAAGGTTGCCACTGCCGCCGTCGTTCTTGACGAAGCCGCCGTCGCCCATACCCCACTGGTTATCCCAGTTACCCGGAGTCATGATAATCTTGAAGCCCTTGCCGGCCATGAAGTAACCAACATACTGGATCTCGCCCTGGCCGGTGCGCTTGTCATAATCGTTACCTTCGATAGGATACATCGGGATCAGACCGCCAGTAGCCACGCTATTCTCGCCATTGTCCCAGTCAGCCGAGCCAATGCCCTCACCCACGAGGTACCACAGCTCGATAGCAGCGTCAGCCAGCTCGATGTAGTAAGGATTAACATCCAGAGAAACTACATTTGAGTAAATGGTAGTAGTACCTGAAGTGGAAGCTTTGCAACGCACATAGACGGTCTGCTTCTCGGGCACATTATCCTCTTCCCAGTTGCAGATGGAAACAAGAGCCTTTGCCAGTTCCACAGCAGGCATCTCGGCCGTGCACGAAGCGTACACGTTGGGCAGGATAGCATAGTCGGCGATGGTAGCGCCGCTCTCGTCGGCAGCAGCATCGTCGGTCGACACGTTCCACTGGTTGGTGGGCGACACCTCCAGCTGATACTGCACAGCAGCGGGCCAGCCACCGTAATCGGGCTGTGTCCATGCAAACGGGATAGCAACTGACTCAGCCAGGTCAACCAGGGTGTTCACGGGGTTGTTGAGCGTGAACGTGGTGGGCTGCACCAGCGTGGGGTTGGAATCGCGGTCATCTTCGCAAGCCGTGAACATGAGAGCCATGCTCAACAGCATCAATGATGATAAAAATATCTTTTTCATGTTCTTATTGTCATTTTATAGTGTTAGACAGTACTGTAGCATCAATAACCGGGATTCTGTTTCAGCTTGGAGTTCGCAATCAGGTCATCGGTGGGGATGGCAAACACGTTGCGGAAGGCCTCAAAGTCACGGCCGGCATAGGCGCCACCCTTCCATTGCCACTTGTAGTCGGTGTTACCACCAAACTTGCCAAAGCGGATCAGGTCGACGCGACGGCGACCCTCGAAGTAGAACTCGCGGGCCCACTCGTCCAGAATCTGGTTGAGGGTATAGGTGGTGCGGGTAGCGGCATGAGCACGGCCACGAATGGCGTTGATGGCTGCTACTGCATCGGCAGGAGCGGTACCGCCATTCAAGCGGGTCAGCGCCTCGGCATAGGTCAAGTAAGCCTCGGCCACACGCATATAGAACAGATGCGAGTCGGCGAAGGTAATGTCACTGCCCTTGGTACCGTCACACTTGAAGTTGTTGAACTTGGCAATAGCATAGCCATACTTGAAGTTGGACTCGTCCTCAACATTGAGGTAGCGGCCCTCGGTCTCAAACAGGGCGCGGTCGTCACCAGCGGCTTCGGCTACGATATAGGCATGAGCCTCGGGAGCGTCATCGTTGGGGAAGAACAAGCGAATCAGTTCGGGACGGGCACGGTTACCACCCCAAGTGCTGTTGTTGTACAGACCATTCACCTCAGTCTCATCATAGGGATAAGGATGAACATCAGCATCTACAGTAGAGCAGATCAGGAAGTTGGTACCGCCCCATGAAGTGGTGCGCAGACCATCTTGGATAACGGGGAATACGGCCTCATAGGCAGCATCGGTCTTAGCGTTGTCGCCCATGAACAACATCTGATAAGCAGTGAACTCGCGATAAACGCCATCGGCACCAGGAGCATTGTAACCCTCGGTGTGCAGCTTGTAACCTGAGTTCATCACCTTCTGAGCATAGTTGGCAGCATCCTGCCAGCGGGGAGTACCGGTGTACACCTCACTGTTCAGGTACAGACGGGCCAGCAGCATCCAGGCAGCAGCCTTGTCGATGCGGCCATAACCGGTCTCACCGTACTTCTTGGGCTTGGGATCAGCAAGAATGGTAGCGTTGTCGCTCTCGCTCTCACCGATAATGGCCTTAAGCTCGCTCTCGATAAATTCGCACACCTGAGCACGGGTGTACTGCTCGGGGTTCTCACCCGAGATGGTGGTAGCGAAGGGGATGTTGCCAAAGGCATCGGTCAACAGATAGAACTGGAAGGCACGCAGGAAGCGAACCTCGGCAGTCATCGTGGCATCATAGTCGGGGAAAACCTGCAGATACTGGTTGCAGAAGGTGATACCGATACAAAGACCATAGTAGAAACCGCGCAGCATCGGGTGGCTGGCATCGTAGGTATTGTGGCAATAGGAGGGGATACCCTCATCACCCCAACCGCAGATAGCCTCGTCGGTTGTCAGCTCGTTGGAGTTCCACAGCTGACGATACTTGTGCTGGAAACCGCCGTCAAGACCGTCAACGTCAACATTGTCGTCACCACCATTATTACCCGAGGTGGCGAACACTGAATAGCACTTGTTGAACAACTGCTCGGGAGTAACATCGCTCTTCAACGAGGGATCGATGGGCTCCACGTCCAGGTCGTTGATACAGGAGGTAAGACCCCCAGCCATCATCAGCACCACAGCAGCACTCAATATATATTTGAAAAACTTATTCATTGTGATCATCTAATTATAAATTAGTATAATGTGTCAACCAAATTAGAAGTTCAGGCTCAAACCAACGATGAACGAGATGGGACGCGGGAAGATGTCGCCGCCGATACCACCGAAGACCTCGGGATCGATGCCATCATACTTGGTGATGCAGAACACGTTGCTAACGGTACCGTAGAGACGGCCGCCCACACCGTGGTAGCTGCCATGCTTGAACAGGTTGTTGAAGCTGTAACCCAGAGTGATGTTGTCACACTTGAGGAACGAAGCATTCTGTACCCAGTAGTCGCTGAAGATAGCGTGGTTGTTATAAGTCTGCCAGCCCATCTCAACCGATGACTTGGGACGGTTGTTCAGATAGAAGCCGCTGACCTCCTCGAATACAGCTGCGGGGCTCACGTTGTGATAACCCTGCATCACATTGTTGAACACGTAGTTGCCGATGCTGGCACGCAGGCTGAAACCGAAGTCCCAGTTCTTCCAGTCGAGACGTGAAGCCAGACCCATGGTCACGGGAGCCCACGGTGACTTGTACAGATACTTGTCGGCGTCACTGATCACGCCATCACCGTTGCGGTCAACAACCTGACCCTCGATGGGCTTGCCAGCCTGGTCGTAAACCTGCTGGTAAACGTAGAAGCTGTTGGAGGGATAACCTGCCACGTGAGCCTGGGCCGAACCGTTGATGCCGATACCGCCAGTGGTCACGAAGTAGTCAGGATCGTCGCTGATGAGCTCAAGAACCTTGTTGCTGTTGTAGGTCAAGTTGTAGTCGATGGTCCACAACAGGTCGGTGGTGCTGATGGCCTTCCAGTTCAACGACATCTCGATACCGGTGTTGCGCAGCGAACCGATGTTCTTGTAGAACGCGTTGCGGAAGTTGGTCATGGCCGAGAAAGTGGCCCAGTTCAACAGATCGGTGGTCTTGCGATAGTACCAGTCGATGCTACCGCTCAGACGCTGATTCATGACACCCCAGTCAAGACCGATGTTGGTCGTCGTGGTGGTCTCCCACTTGAGCTCGGGGTTGTAAACGTTGGGCTTAGCCTTGGAACCGTCACCGGAAACATCATAGAACGAACCCATGCTACCGTTGCTCATCACGTAGGTGGCAAAGTAGTTGTAGTCACCGATGCCTTCCTGCTGACCGGTCTTACCCCAACCGAGGCGCAGCTTCAGGTCGCTGAAAGCGCCGTCCTTCATGAAGTCTTCCTCGCTGATCTTCCATGCCAAGGCTGCCGAGGGGAACAGTGCCCAGTGCTTTTTGAAGCGCGACGAGCCGTCATAACGGGTGGTGAAGGTCAACAGATAGCGGTTGGCATAACTGTAATTCATACGGCCAAAGAAGGATACCAGATAGTTCTCGGTGCGGTAACCCAGGCCATTGTTCTGGCGGTAAACGCCTTCGGCACGGATGGCGCCAGCCTTGCTGTCGCCCACGTTGTAACGAGCTGAAGGAATCCACTCGCCGGGAGTAACGATGAGGGCACCGTTCTCGGCGTCAGCATCGGTGAAGAAGAGGCCCGAGTTGCTGGGATAGGTTCCCCACGACTCGTTATACTCCTTGCGCCAGTTGTGCTGCCACTCGTAACCCAACATGATGTCGAAGTGGTGCAGGTCGTTGAAGTCCTTGTAGTACTGAGCGTAGGTACTCAGCTGCAGGTTCTCCTTGCTCTGGGTGTAATAGCTGGTATTGCCCCAATAGTTAGAAGTATTGGAGACATTGGTGCTGATGTTGTGGCCATGGCCACCAGTGAAGTCACCACCCAGGGTGAGGTGCAGTCTCAAGTCCTCAAAGCCGTGGATCTTATAGTCGATGTCGGCACTACCGATGAACGAGTGGGTCTTACCACTGTTGTCATGGTTGTCGAGCATAGCCACGGGGTTGTAGGGAGCGTTGGTGTTCTTGGTGTAGGGCCAAGCGGGATCAGAACCATTCACCTGCATCCAGTCAAAGTAGCCACCCACGCCCGCATGCTTCGGGTCATTGCTGTAGATGGGCTGGGTCGGGTCCATGCGAACGGCATTACCCACAGCACCGGTGTCGGCCCAACGTGACTTGGTCCAAGCCATCTTTCCGTTCAGGTTGAAGGTCAGATGATCGTCAAACAACGAGGGGTTCAAGTTCAAAGCAACGGTGTAGCGCTTGAAGTCTGAAGTCTTCAAGATACCTTCCTGATCGGTGTAACCTGCCGATACACGGTAGGGCAAGAAAGTGCCCAGCGAACCAGCAACCGTCAGGTTGTGGTCATGACTGAGGGCCGTGCGGTAGATCTCGTTCTGCCAGTCGGTGTTAGCGTTGCCGAGCAGCGACAGGGCGTTCTCCTCACGGGTGTTACCAGCGAAGATCTCCTTCACAAATGCGCGATACTCGTCACCGTCCATCACGTCGATGGTCTTCTTCTTCATACTCCAGGTCACACTACCATTGTAGGATACGCTGGGGCTCTGGCCACGGCGACCCTTCTTGGTGGTGATGATGATGACACCGTTAGAACCACGGCTACCATAGATAGCAGTGGCCGAAGCGTCCTTCAACACGTTGAAGCTCTCGATGTCCTGGGGGTTAACCAGTGACAGGGAGTTGGACAGACCGCTCACGCCGTTGTTATCCATGGCGATACCATCGATAACGATGAGGGGGTTGTTGCTGGCGTTCAGTGACGAACCACCACGCACGCGGATGGTTGCACCGCCACCAGGCTCACCACTGTTGCTGGTCACGCTCACACCGGCTACCTTACCGCCGAGCATGTCCTGAGCGCTGACAACGACACCCTTGTTCTTGGCATCGGGCTTAAGTGCCGTTACCGAACCAGTCAAGTCGTTTTTCTTTACTACACCATAACCGATGACCACCAGATTTTCAAGCATCTGGGTGCTCTCGGCCAAGGTGATAACTAAGTCACTAGCTGCGGTGACCTCGTGGTCCTCGTAGCCTACAGAAGTGATCAGGAGCTTGGCGCCCTGGGGCACGCCCTCGAGGGTGAACAGACCGTCAAAGTCGGTCACAGTACCCTGCTGGGTGCCAACGACACGAACACTCGCGCCGATGACAGGCTCGTCAGTTGCATCCTTCACTAAGCCATTCACAGTAATCTGTGCATAGGCTCCCAGTGACAGGAACAGTCCCATCACAAGGGTAAGAATCCTAAAAGGAATTCTGAAGTTTACCTGCTTCATCTTTTAATTTTTAAAGTTAATATTATGTTGATAATTAAGTATTTAAATCAAACAATTAATATCATTTGTTGATGACCGCACTTGGCCGCATGGTTCTAAATGGCCGTTTTAAGGCAATTAAAACAGGGCAAAAATAAATATTTTTAGTAATCTTTTCTTTTTTTATAATGTTAATTTTATAATTAATTAAATGCAATCGTTTGCGCAATCCGTTTTTTTGTTATAATTTCGCACTTAATTAATAACCATCTCATGTAGCAAACAGTATGAATCATAACCAACACATGACGATGAAGGATATCGCCCGGGAATTGGGCGTATCGGTTGCCACTGTGTCAAGAGCTTTAAGCGATAGTCCGAGTATTTCCAAAGAACGCAGGCAGGCTATCCAGCAATATGCCCGTGAGCACAATTACTTCCCTAACGTCATTGCCGAGCAGTTAAGGCACAGCCGTCGCAACCCGTCACGCGCCATTGGCGTGATTGTACCCGAACTGGTACACTACTATTTCTCGTCAATTCTTGATGGCATCGAGGCCGAGGCCTCGGCGCGTGGCTACCATATCATCGTGGCAAAAAGCAACGAGAGCTATGAGCGTGAGGTACAAATCTGTGAGTCGATGCTCAAGAACAAGGTCTGCGGCATCATTGTCTCCCAGGCCAAGGACACCGAGCGCTATGACCACTTTGAGCACCTCACGGCGTCGGGCGTGCCACTGGTCTTCTATGACCGCATCTGCCCCGCACTCAACGCCAGCCGCGTCGTCGTCGATGACTATATGGGAACGTTCAATGCGGTCTCCCACCTCATCACCACTGGCTGCAAGCGCATCGCCTTCTATGGCACATCCATGAACCTCCAAATCGGCAAGAACCGCTTCAACGGCTACCGTGACGCGTTGTATAAGCACGGCCTCACACTCGACGAGTCGCTCGTGCGCATATGTGACAACCGCGCTGATGCCGAACGCATTACGCCCGCGATGATGCAAATGGATGACCGTCCTGATGCTTTCTTTGCCGTCAACGACGAGACCGCAATCGGCATCCTTGCGGTGGTGAAACGGTTGGGCTATGTCGTCCCTGATGAGGTGAGCATCTGTGGCTTCACTAACGGCTTCCGCGCCACCGTTTGCGATCCTATGCTCACGACAGTAGAGCAACGCGGCACCCAGGTCGGAAAAGAGGCGGCCGATGTCCTCATCGGACTTGTAGAGGGTACCCTACCGCATGACCACGCCGAAAAACGCATCGTCAAGACCCGCCTCGTCGTCCGCGGCACCACCCGCCACCTCTAACCCCCTCGATTATACAACTATTACAATCATCAAATCATAAACTAATAAGAAAACAATAAATACAATAAATACAAATCATTGATAATGATTGACCTAGAAAAGTTAAAGGAGCACGTCTTTGATGTCGTGGGTGCCATATATGAAGTGCACAGTGAATTAGGGCCTGGGCTAAATGAGTTTTGCTATCAAGAAGGACTAAAGCTTCAACTAGAAGAGCAATCAATTCCATTCAAAAAGGAATTAACCATTCACCCTTCTTACCACGGAAAGATGATGGATGCCATTTACCGCATTGACTTTTTATGTAAAGAAAGCATTATCATCGAGTGCAAATCTGTTGATGATTTGAATGGAGATATGAGAGCTCAACTATTTAACTATATGAGGCTCCTTAAATGTCCTAGCGGAATTATTGTGAATTTCTCTGGAAAAAAAGCTTTAGTGGAGAGATATTTTTATGATGAGGAGAAACGCGATATCCTCACTGTTGATGGACGAATTGTCCATAAATACAGAAATTAATATTGTATTTATTGTACTTATTGTTTTCCTTTTATAATAATTAGATAAAGCATTGTATTTTAACAATTTAGGATATGGAGAGAATGGAGAGATTATTGGTTGTTATGATGGCTGTTGTGGCGCTATGCGCCAGCAGCCAAGTGGAGAGGCCCAAATTGGTTGTGGGTATTGTTGTCGACCAAATGAGGTGGGACTATCTTCACACCTACACTTGGGGCGAGGGCGGTTTCAAAACGCTACTCAACGATGGCTACTCCTGCAACAACACCATCATCGATTATGTGCCCACCGTGACCGCTATAGGACACTCCTGCATCTACACGGGCACCACACCCGCCTTTCATGGCATCGCCGGCAACAATTTCATGCTTAACGGCAAGAACGTGACAAGCGTCCAAGACGATACTGAGCGCGGTGTGGGCGGTAATGAGAAGACCCGCGGCAAATCACCGCGCAACCTCATCACCACCACCATTGCCGACCAACTGCAACTGGCCACCAACTTCAAGAGCCGTACCGTGGGTGTTGCCCTCAAGGACCGCGCTGCCGTCCTTCCAGCGGGCCATCATCCCGTCGGCGCCTATTGGTATGACGGTAGCAGCAAGTCATTCGTCACCAGCACCTATTATATGAATAAACTCCCCAAATGGGTTGCCGATTTCAACAAGGGCCATCGCAACGAGTTAGCCAGCGACATCTATAACCTGCCCACTGGCACCACATTAACTTTTGCCCTCGCCGAGCAGGCGCTCATGAACGAGAATTTGGGCCAGGGTGAGGTAACCGACATGCTCACCATCAGCGTTTCCAACACCGATATGTGTGCCCACTCTTATGGTGTGCACTCGCCCAAGGTGGACTCCATTTACTGGCAGCTGGACAAGGAACTGGCCCATTTCATCGAGGTACTCGACCAACGCATCGGGCGCGACAACTACCTACTGTTCCTTAGCGCCGACCACGGCGGCACATGGAGCTATCCCACAATGACCGACCACGGATTGCCCAGCGGCTGCTGGCACAACCCCGACGCTCTCATCGAGGCCAATAAACTGCTCAAACAACAGTTTGGCGTCGACAGCCTGCTCAAAGCCGAGATGGAGTACACTTTCTACCTCAACCACGAGGTCATCAAAGCCAATAGACTTGACTATGACCAAGTGATGAGTGCCGCATGTGCTGCGCTGGAGGTGCCCGAGGAAATCCAGTGGGCCCTCGACGTTGCCCACCTCGATTCTTATCCTATCCCTACAATCCTCAAGGAACGCATCAAGCTGGGCTATTTCCCCGGTCGCAGCGGCGAGATATACATTGTACCCCGCACAGGAGTCTATGCCGGAAAAACCGAATGGGCCGGCTCCAACCACGGCACCTGGAGCCAGAGCGACTCCCATATCCCGCTCATCTTTATGGGATGGCACATCACCCCTGGTGAGACCTCACGCCTCACCCACATGACCGACATCGCCGCCACCGTGTGCGCCATGCTCCACATCCAGGCACCCAACGCCTGCATCGGCACCCCCATCTTCGAGTAAATACCCTGATTCCATCGAAAAAAACGGGCCGATAGCTGGTAAGCATCGACCCGTTTTTCTATTTATCTAAACGTGGCGGACAAGTTATTGTTCATATTCTATTTTGTCCACAATAAGCCTCTGTTTGCTGATGGTGTAAAAGCCAACGCCACAATAGGCTAGAGGCATATACCTGATGCGGATAATTTCCTGACCATCGACCCAAAAAGCCAACTCATCGGCTTCCTTGACCAGAGTCCAGTCCTGCTCAAGATTTTTCTTCTTTTTCCACTTGATACCTTGATGATAGCTCCCCACTTCAACGTTATTCTCATAGCGCCTGAAGCTAACAGCATACTCATTGAATGCGAAGCAATAGAAGTTACCGTCATCACGATAGTTAAAGATGAGTCCCACCTGCTTGTCGTCCTTGAGCTTATCAATTACAACATGAGCCGTAATCCTGAAGTCTTTTTCGACATTTATTGGGGCATAACAGTGGGTCTTAAGAGCGACTTCATCGTGCTTTGACTTGATGTCCAGCTGACCATTGATAATAGCGATGGCGCCGATATCTCCGTCTATCTCACCTTCATTCCAGCTGTAAATATTGGCGCTAAAATCATCAACAATCACATTGGCCCTGGCAACAAGTGCTAATGCAGCCATCAAAAATACATTAAATAAAATCTTTTTATTCATCTGACCGATTATCTTGGATTAAAAACTATACAATTTACCTACTCGAGTCTGCAGCTCTTGGATAAGGGGAGCCAGTTCCCTAGGGATGCGATCAATCTCGACAAACTCGCCGTGTTTACCCAGTTTAGTAGCGGCCACCTCGCTCAACACCTTGATTTGAAATGCCACCAGCTCGGGATTAGAGACATCCCTGATAATAACTCGATTGCGCAACTGTTTATCACTCATTGTGAAATCAGTGTAGTGCCACGGGGTCTGCACATAACCGCTATAAAAATCAGTGGTCTCGATTTCATCAAAATAATTCAGCAAGACCTGGTGCAGCAACTTCCAAGCGGCCTTGGTGTCGTAAGTTCCGTCAGTTTTTTTGGTAAAGAACTTCTTATCAACTTCTATCGTGAAGAACTTGTTTACCGCACCCGATGGTTCGGTTCCGTTGATAAAACCGTCGGGCTGCATCACTAGATGTAAACTCTCGCGCTTATCTCCACCATAGAATTTGGTGTTGATAGTAAGATAGCCATCACACTCAACGCGGATAACAGCTACTGAATTTTTCTTCTTGGGACAAGGAAACTCACCATAGCCGTTTCCCACAAAAGTGTTATCCACATAGATCGCTGCCTCACGTGGTTCCACCGAGATCTTGACGATCTTAGTCTTTCCAAATGCCGATGCACAGACAACGGTGCACAGCACTAGTAACATGGTCAATAATACTCTCTTTTTCATGTCTATTTTCAATTTTAATTAGTTAGTCTTTGCTTTTCTACCACCTGATGAATACTGCAGATTCCTCTCGATCTGCAAGTCGATTAACTCATTATTGACTCGACCTTCCTTGCTGAAGGTGCGGTGATACACTTCCTTGCCGTCTTCATAGCAACTCACCACTACATCTTGCTTTGAGTTGGGAAACACATAACTCACCAATGCCTTACCGGCATACTCTCCATCAATATAAATCTCGACAGTGGGATCATCGCACGAGAAATTAAGACGAGTGGGTGAGACGCACGCAAATAACATTGTTAGTGTGCCAGCAATTATCAGTTTTAATACCTTCCTTTTCATTATACCAATCTCCTTGAATCTATCATTTAAAAATCGATACCTACCCTAAAGTCAATACCGCCACAGTTCTTCTTTTCACTGCCATAATAAAAAATATACTCTGCCTGTTGCATCGTGTATCCAACGCCAACGTTGAGACCGATGTCATCTGTAAGTTCAAACCTGCAACCGACCGAAGGATTGATATACACTCCCTTGACATCAATCAGTGAGTAACCCACCCTAAGGTCGATGTAGGGCGTAATCTCCTCATCGAGGATATCACTGCGGAAATGAGCGAAAACAGGAAGGCTGCACAACTCATCGTGCCCATTGAAATAGTAATTGAAGCCCACACCTACACCGGCAAAGAATTGCGGTGCAATCTGATAGCCATGTGATGTCATGATTCCAATGCGGTCATGATTTTTGCCCCAGTCTCCCACACCCAACGTATAAGAGAAATCGGCAAAACCACGATACCCCTGCTGAATGCCATCATCGTCAAAATAGATAGCACTCGCACTCAAACTTGACAACAAAATAAGCACAATTGATAATAATAACTTCTTCATAAGTATTTAGTTTTTAATTAATAAACAGTTCAGCTGTCGTGATAGCACCAGTCAGAATGACTGAGATAGCAACTAATCGCAAAAGTATTAATTAAAGCCAAAACCTATAGGCTTTGTGTGTTGTGCATTATTCTACACATCTGTAGAAATATTTTCATCTTTGATGCTCTCTTCCTGGCAATACAAGGCGAAGAAATTGCGGTGAAGGATGACGCTGATACGCTCGAGCAGGCGGGTATCTATTCCCTCGCGCTTGAAGATGTTATACACATTGGTGCGGTCGCAATGTAATTTGTCAGCGAGCCATGTCACTCCACGCTCCTGACGCTCCAACTCCGCCTTTATTTCTTTACCGATGTGTATTGGCATTTCCCTGTAACCGCCCTTAATGGCGAGCCTTCTTTAATCAAAAAATGCCCCCCTCCATAGGTCAATCGGACAAGAGGGGGGCTCTTGCATTTGCCGGAGCGACGTTGTGTTGATTCTCTTTTCTAAATCTCGCGGCCCCGGGCCCCATCTATACTTAGCTAGGGTATAATAAACATAAAATCATAAAAAACTCGAAATATGCAGCGATGTCAAGATTGCACAGGCGGCTCACGAGGATATTGCCAACAGTTCATTTCACCTCTTCTTGTACTCATTTTCTTCTATATTATAGTCGTATGAACAATGATAGACGCTAACGCCATTGAGCCGATATGGATCCGTTTCAATTGGCAAATGCAAAATTACTGCTTATCATAATCATGGGTTATACTGGAGTATTGCATATAGTACTACACATCCGTTGAAACTTTTTCCACACACCCAAAATCTTCCTGGCAATAGAGCAGAAAGAAGTTACGCCCTAACACGTCACTGATGCGCTGCAGCAGTATCGTGTCGATTCCCTCGCGCTTGAAGATGTTATACACATTAGTACGGTCACAGTGGAGGCGACGGGCAAACCACATCACGCCACGCCCTTGACGGCGCAGCTCAGCTTCAATTTCTTTACCGATGTGTATTGGCATAGCAGTACAAACATCAGCCGCAACGGCTCCCTTGTAGCGACCCTTTAGGTTACACTTGAGTGTGGGAGCCCAGTGGGTTATCTAGAGGTCTTACCTCTCCCCCTCCCTCTGATGCCTTTTAGCATCAGAGGCGGATGATCCGTAAGGACATAGTTCACCCTACTACACTTTGTTCCAGCGATAAGATTTTCAATACGTTACGACCATATCTTTCGACATTGTTGCAACATCGTCTTTCATACTATTCCAATATGTTTCCTTCAAAAACTCATGTGATGCTTGTATCAGCTTTTTCAACGTTGCAAAAATACACTTTTCTTCCTGAATCACCAAACCCTTCACTGTAGAAAATTTTTCTACATTTTTCTTTATCACTCCTTACTCGCATGAAAAATTCCTCGTGTTGCAATTTCTTATGAGAGAAAATTGTAACTTTGCAGGTCAGTAATCCAAGAACGAACAAAACAATAGATAACGATTTATGAGTAAAGAGACTTATCCTCATCTTGAGGCACTGCGCGATGAGATGCGTCGCCTGAATGTCGATGCGGTGATTATTCCCGGCACCGATCCCCACCAGAGTGAATACATCTGTGACCACTGGAAATTCCGCGACTGGGTCAGCGGTTTCACCGGCAGCAATGGCACGGCCGTTGTGACCCTCGATCAAGCTGCCCTGTGGACCGACTCCCGCTATTTCCTGCAAGCCAACATCGAGCTGGCTGACAGTGGTTTCGTGATGATGAAAGAGAACATGGGTAACGACCCCACTATCCACGAGTGGTTGCGCGACAACCTTGAGGAAGACGCGGTCATCGCCATCGACGGACGGTTGTATAGCGCCCAGGAGGCTAACCTGTTGGAGCGTTTTTGCGGCGAGAACGGCTTCATGCTCGCCACCGAGTTTTATCCTGCCGACGTCATCTGGACCAATCGCCCTGAAAGGCCCAGCGAACCTGCCTTTGTGCACGATGTGCAATATGCGGGCGAAGAGGCCAATGACAAGATTGAGCGTTTGCTCAATGTGCTGGAACGCAACGAGGCGACCGCCATGCTGGTCACAGCACTCGACGACATCGCCTGGCTGCTCAACCTGCGCGGCAACGACATCCCATTCACTCCCGTCGCCATCGCCTTTGCCTATATTTCCCGCAAGACAAAAGTCGTTTTCATCGATGAAAACAAGGTTACCGACGAGGTGCGGCAGCACTTCAAGGATTGCGACATCAAGGTACGAGACTATGACGACATCATCCATTTCCTGGAGCGTGTGAACGAGCACGAGGTGGTCCTCATCGACCCCAACCGCGTGAGCGACACGATGGCCAATGCCCTACCCTGTGCCAAAGTCTACTTCCGCTCGCCCATCACCGACCTCAAATGCATCAAGAACGATGTCCAGATTGAGGGTTTCCGTCACGCCATGGAACGTGATGGCGCCGCCCTCGTGCGCTTGTTCCGATGGATTGAACAGGAGGCCCCCTCGGGCTCCATCAACGAGGTAGACGTGTGGACCAAGGGGCAGGAATTCCGCGCCCAGCAGGACTTGTATCGCGAGGATAGCTTCGCCATGATTTGCGGCTACAAGGAACACGGCGCGATAGTGCATTATGAGGCAACCGACGAGAGTGCCTCAACACTGCACGGCGAGGGCATCCTGCTCGTGGACAGCGGCGCCCAATACCTTGACGGAACCACCGACATCACCCGCACCATCACCCTAGGCAACCCCACCCCGCAAGAGAAACACGATTTCACGCTTGTACTCAAGGGACATCTCGCCTTGCAACGTGCCAAGTTCCCCGTGGGCACCACGGGCTGCCAACTCGATGTGCTCGCTCGCTTGCCGCTGTGGCAGGAGGCCATGACCTATGGTCACGGTACAGGTCACGGCGTGGGACATTTCCTAGGTTGCCATGAGGGACCTCAAAGCATACGCACCAACTTGGTCGATGTCAAGCTGGCTCCCGGCATGATCCTGAGTAACGAGCCTGGCCTGTACAAGACGGGTGAATACGGCATCCGCACCGAGAACCTGCTGCTTGTCACCGAGGCCGAAAAAACCGATGAATTCGGCGATTTTCTTGCTTTTGAACCGTTAACGCTCTTCCCCTATGACAAACAACTCATCGACCGCACGATGCTCACTGCCGAGGAAGTGGCTCAAATCAACGATTATCACCGCATGGTGCGCGAGCGCGTCACCCCGCTGCTCAATGCCGACGATGCCGCATGGCTCGCCGCCAAAACCCAAGAACTCTAAACTTTAAACTCTAAAAATAATATATGGCTATCATAAAAAAAGTAAGGGGATTTGACCCCAAAATCGGAGAGAACTGCTTCCTCGCTGACAGCGCAGTCGTTGTGGGCGATGTTACCATGGGTAACGATTGCAGCATTTGGTTCAACGCTGTCCTGCGCGGCGACGTGAACACAATCACCATCGGTAATCGCGTCAATATTCAGGACAATAGTGTCATTCATACCCTGTACGAGAAATCGGTCACCGAAATCGGTAATGACGTGTCTATCGGTCACAATGTGGTCGTCCATGGCGCAAAAATAGGCGACATGGCACTCATCGGTATGGGTAGCATCATCCTAGACCACGCCGAGATTGGCGAGGGCGCTATCATTGCCGCCGGTAGTGTCGTGCTGGGCGGTACCAAAGTGGGTCCCCACGAGTTGTGGGCAGGCAGTCCGGCAAAATTCAAAAAGATGGTTGACCCCTCACAGGCCAGCGAAATCAACGTGAAAATTGCCAAGAACTACCTGATGTACTCCACTTGGTACAACCAGGATGAAGAATAAACCACCCCTGTAAATTAATCCAACTTGATATGAAAAATGTATATTACTTGATTGTCGCTTTCATAGCATCGACATTCGTGCCAGCTCAAGCTGCCAACTTCATGAGTGAATCCGAGGCTGATTTATTCACAAGTGCGGTTGAATTCAAATCAACCAGTGCTGTGGATCCTTTCAGCATTCAGGTTGGCGACGTGAATGCCGACGGCCAAATCAGCATAGCCGATGTTACCTTGATGATAGATATCCTGTTGGGCCAGTTTGCCAATTATGATACGAGACGCTGGGCCGATGTTAATCATGACGGCGACGTGACTATCGGGGATGTGACAGTGCTCATCGATTACCTGCTTGGCGGAGAACTACCCCAGCCCGTCAAGGAGGGCTATGACTACGTATGGGACGATCAGGTAATACCCGAAATCCACCTGAATGTGAGCGTGGATGAATGGAACAGGCTGCTTGCGTTCTATGACGCCAACAAATACACGGCCCAGTATGTCATGGCTAATATCATCTTCATCAAAGAGGGTGACACCACAAGGGTCGACAGTGTGGGACTAAGGCTTAGGGGCAACTCTTCCCGCCACCGTCCTGAAGGAAACCAGTATGGCGTTCCCCATCAGACCGATACCAAAATCTGGCGGCGTGTCAACTTCGGCGTCAACCTGCGCAAGTATGTCGATGATGATGACCACACGATTGACGGCATCCGCAAAATCCACCTCAGGTGCTGCAGCGCCGACCCGAGCTATGTGAGGGAAATGTTCTGCTACAATCTGTTCACCCGGGCGGGCATCTGGACTGCCATCAGGGACATCTACTGCCGCCTGTGGATACATGTCGAGGGTGATGCCAACGAAGTCTATTTCGGTGTATATCAGCTTTTAGAGCCCATTGACAAGCGTTATCTTAAAGACCGCAAGGATAAGTTCGGCTCCAGCAACAGCTACCTGTGGAAATGTAGGAGTGGCACGAGTCTCACCAACCCTAACGGCGACATCTGGTATGATGACGACACCGATGACCGCCACGCTTACACGCTCGAGACTCAGACCGAGGAATTTGACACCGCCAAGGTGCAACTCGTTGACTTCATGAACAAACTCAATAGTTTGAACGATGAGGAGTTCTATGTGTGGATTCAGCAAGTCACCGACGTGGACCTGCTGTTGCACACCTATGCCATCAGCGTGGCTTTGGGCAGTTGGGACGATTATTGGAACCATGCCAACAACTATTACCTGTACTTCAGCGGCAAGGGATTAGATGACTACAAGTTTTTCTTTATCCCCTATGACTACGATAGCACGTTGGGAACCTGCACAACAGCCGGTGCCCAAACTGATGCCGGCCGTCAAAACCCGATTAATTGGGGCCTGCCAAGAAATCCCCTCATTTACCGAATCATTAAATTTGAGGATTTCAGGGAGATTTATGTGAAGTATCTTCTCGAAGCGGTCGATGAACAGCATGGCCTGATGGACCGCAAATCGGCCCAGGCCCGTATCAATGGCTGGTATTCCCGCATCGCGCCCTTCATCACCAACGACACCAACTGGGAGATGGCCATCGAGGACAAACCCGCCGCTTTTGGCACTCATCCAGAATACAACCTGATGAACGATGACAGCAACAACTTCTTCAACGTCAAGGCCCAAGCCATCAACAGTTTGAGGAATACTGCAGAATAATATCCCATCATGCACCATAACCATAATTCATAAGAATGAAGAAGTGTTTTCATCTCATATTGATGCTCATGACGTCAGTGCTGGCTACGTTGCCAGCACAGGCGTCAATCTATATCGTGGGCAATGACCCCTTTGGCAACTGGAATCCCGCAGCCGGTGTCGAGATGGCCGATAACGGTAATGGGGTTTACACCTACACGACCTATATCAACGGCACGGTGTGGTTCGTCTTTGCCGACGGGCTCACGAGCGACTGGACCGACTTTAACGCCAATTATCGTTACGGTCCAAGCGGGAACGGCACCATGACCGTCGTTTTGAATGCCTATTACTCGACACGCAAGAGCAACAACAACCATTCCTACAAGTTCACTGGCGATGGCTCCTACAAGTTCACCTTCAACCTGAACAACCTCACCTTCAACATCCAGGAGTATGTGGAACCGCCCCTGCCCGACCCCTCGACCTTACAGATAGGCGATGTCAACGGTGATGGCGAAATCAACATCTCAGACCTCAATGACATCATCGACATCATTTTGGGCAGTTGGGCAAACTATGATACACGCAAGCGCGCAGATGTCAACTTTGACGGCGAAGTCAACATCGCGGATGTAAGCACGCTCATCGACTACCTCCTTAACGGCCAGTTCCCCGAGCATGTCAAGGAAGGTTATGACTATGTATGGGATGACGAGGCTTTGCCCGAGATTCATCTGGAGGTCAGCCTAAGCGAATGGAACAGGCTGCTGTCGCTTTATGACGACAACATCTATACCACTCAGTATATCACGGGCGCTATCACCTTTGTCAAGGATGGTGAGACATCGGTCATCGACAATATCGGCATCCGCATCAAGGGCAACACATCGCGCCGACGCCCCGAGGGACGGAAAGGCGAGATGCATCAAGCGGGAAACACCGACTGGCACCATGCCCACTTTGGCATCAACCTGTACAAGTATGAAGAGGATGACGCCCACACCATTCAAGGCGTGCGCAAACTGTACCTCAAGTGGTTCAAGGATGATCCGATGTACGTGCGCGAGATGTTCTGCTTTGAGCTGTTCCGCAGGGCTGGCGTATGGACGGCTGTCCGAGATAATTACTGCCGCCTGTGGATCCATGTCGAAGGCGATAGCCAGGAAGCCTATTTTGGTGTCTATGAGATGATGGAGCCCATCGACAAGCGCTACCTCAAGGACCGTAAGACCCGTTTCGGCTCCAACAACGGCTTCCTGTGGAAATGCCGCAACTCAGCCGCAGGTCTCAACAATCCTAACGGCGATATCTGGTATGACGACGATAGCGATGACCGCCATGCCTACACGCTCCAGACCCAGGTCGAGGAATTTGACACGGCCAAGTTGCAGCTTCAGAACTTCATGAACATGATCAACGGCTTGAGCGACAGCAAATTCTACACCTGGATTCAACAGGTTACCGACATCGATTTATTGCTCAAGACCTATGCTGTAAACGTCGCTGTCGGCATGTGGGATGATTACTGGAATAACGCTAACAACTACTACCTGTATTTCAACAGCAAGGACTTGCACGACTACAAGTTCTTCCTCATCCCATTCGACTACGACAACACGCTGGGCACGACACTGCGCTGCGGCAACCAGAGTGACGCCGGGCGTCAGGATCCCCTCAACTGGGGCGTAAGCAGCAACAGGCTCATCTCCAGAATTCTTGCTTTTGACGATTTCAAGGCCATCTACATCAAGCACCTTAAGTTCCTGGTCACCACTGGTAACGCCATGATGGATCGTCAAGCGGCACAAGCGCGCATCCGCGCCTGGCACCGTAAGATTGCCCCCTATATCGACAACGACACGGGCGAGGACACCTCCATCGAGGACAAGCCTGCCTCTTGGGGCAACCACAGCGAGTATAACCTGTTAAAATCCGACGGTAACAACTTCTTTACCGTCAAGGCTGCCTCCATCGCACCGCTTCAATAACCTCTAAGACCTATGCATAACCATAGCGGCCGCGGGTGGATTGTGCTACCCGCAGCCGCTTTTTTTATGTTGAAAAATAAAGAAAACGGGTTTACATTTCCTTGGTCTGAAACGTCTATCAAGTGTAATTGACCCAAGACTATGACAAAAAGTGAATTGGAAATACTGTTCAGAACGCATTACACGGCGATGTTCCGCCTGGCGGTGTCGTTGCTCTACGATGCCGACGAGGCGCGCGATGTCGTGAGCGACGTTTTCGCCTCGTTGCTCGACGGCGGACTGGCCATCCGCACCGATAACGCCCGAGGCTTCCTGCTGACCTGCGTGCGCAACGGTTGCATCAATGTGATTCGCCACAAGCAGATGCGGGAACGCTTCATCAGGCTCTATTCGACTGCAGCCGAGCCACAGGACAGTGGTCCTGACGACTCAGTCATGCTTGCCGAACTGCGCGAGTACATCGACACCCACCTGCCGCCGCTGTCGCGCCGCATTTTCACCCTTCGCTACCTGGAGGACATGACCTGCCAGCAGGTTGCTGAAGCCGTGGGCGTGAGCCGCGTGACCGTCCATCACCACTTGTCACAGTCATTGGAGAAAATCAATGCCTATTTCAACAACTCAAAACAATAGACGTTATGGAACAGAACGATAAAATCCGTCTCTTGCTCGATATGCACGAGCACCCTGAGAATTACAGCGACGAGCAACTGGCCGCCATGCTTAATGACGAAATGCTGGAGCAACTGGTCACCGCCAAGCGTGCGATGACCGATATCCCCGAGCCCGATGTGGATGCCGAGTGGCAACACTTCGAGCAGGAGCATTTCGCCCCGGAGAAAAACCGCCGCTGGCTCAAGGTCGCCGCGATGATTGCCGGCGTGCTCATGCTCTCGGCCTTCACCTATGCCGCGATCCGTGCCGTTCGACACAACGCCAAAGATCAAGCCAAAGAATCCACCGAGGCTGTCGCCCCGGCGCCGCAGCCAGAATCGACCGTAGGGCCTCGCCTTGGCGTGGCCGACACTGCGGCAGTGGTGGCAGAGCCGATAGTGTTTGACAATCTTCCGCTTGACCAGATGTTGGAAAAGATTGCGCCTCATTATGGCTTGCAGGTCGAGTTCCGCAACGAGGACGTCCGCGTGCTGCGTTTCTACTTCGTGTGGCAGCCCGATGAGGACTTGGATGCGGTGCTCGAGCGCCTCAACCTGTTCGAGAGTGTGAATATCAGTAAGGAGGGCAATACAATCGTGGTGGAATGATGGCAAGACGCATGATATTTATCGTGGCATGCCTGTGCATCGCCACGGCAGTCTTCGGGCAGCGGGTGACGCGGACGTTCAATGACGTGTCGATGAGCGAGGCGCTCAAGTGGCTTAACGAGCGGGGTGGGGAATACAACATCAGTTTTCTCTTCAATGAGTTGGAGGACTTCAGGGTGACGACGTCGGTCAAGAACAAGTCGGTGCCCGATGCCATCCAGCAACTGATCGGCTTCTATCCCATCAAGATGACCGTGCAAGGCAAGGAAATCGCCGTCGAGTGCCCGCAGAAGGCCTCCACGCGCTACAAGGGCACCGTCCTTGACGAGACGGGCCAGCCGTTGCCCTATGCCAACGTTGCCCTGCTCTCGCCGCGCGACTCCACCCTCATCACCGGCGGCGTGACCAACGAGAGCGGCCTGTTCGTCATCCCCTGTGACCAACAGGGCGTGCTCGCCCGCATCACCTACGTCGGCTACCGCCCCATCTATCGCCACTGCAAGACCCCTCACCTGGGCACCATCAAAATGCAGCCCAATTCAACGCGACTCAATGGAGTTGAGGTTTCCGCTTCTGCACCTAGACTAATGCAAGAACCTGGTAAATTCATATTTAAGCCAAGTCCTTCAGAAGTTGCAGGTATTGACAGTTATGACCTACTGCGATATGCTCCGTTGGTAAGTGTAGAGAACAATACCGTCAGTTTATTAGGTAAAGGTACATCCACGGTTTATATCAACGGCCGAAAGCCGGTGATGGACAACGCCTCGCTGATGGAGATGTTACGTTCAGTACCTGCTGATAGGATTGAGAAGATAGAGATTATCATGTCTCCCAATAGTTCTTACAAGGCATCGACTACAGGAGGCATTGTGAATATTGTCATGAAGAAGAATCCCAATCAGGGACTAACTGGTAGCGCAAGTGTAGGCGCAATATATAATACAGAGAAAATAACGCCAAGGGCGAGTTTGTACCTAGGCTATTCAAAGAAGAAATTGAATGCTTCGGCCAATCTGGGTTATCTGTATGTCAATTTGCAAAGCTGTATGGAGACGACCTATAATTATAGAGACAGTTATACTGATATTCTTAATTCCAACAATAGTCTGAGTACTGACCACATTTTGTATGGAGATATCAGTCTATCGTATGACTTGACAAAGCGAAGCACCCTGGGAACTTCATTCGATATCGCAGGCTTTGAACGCAACAGTAAATCTACAACGATAAGTTCAAACTATCTTAGGGGCACCATTGACAAGTATTCAAAGTCTTACGCAGAAACCGAGAATCCCTACAGAAAGCCACAGATGAGTATCGTGGCCTATTATCATCTCAAGACAGACGATAAGGGAAGTAATCTGGATGTGAGTGCCAATTATTCCTCGTCACTAAACGCTTCTTTGGGGACAATGCAGTATGCAAGTGGGGTAGAATCTCGCGAAGTCGTTCCATATTCCCTTTTTAAGCAAAACACTACCGTTGACAGCTATGGATATGAATTTAAGGCAGATTATAGCCATTCTTTTCATGATGGCAGCTCACTCAAGTCTGGGTATGAGTTCGATGCCTCACATCTTTCTGATGATTTTGTTCGCCTGGATCATGATGGAAATGAGTATGTCAAAAACGAGAGCAGCAGCAATCTGTTTATATATGATGAAAAGGTGAATGCCTTATACATTACGTATAATAGAAAGTGGAGCAATGTGATTAGCACCACATTGGGATTGCGTGCCGAGAATACAAATGTCAAGGGCAATCAAGTTAGTTCAAATGAAAGATTCAACCGCAATTATTGGAATTTCTTTCCGAAATTAAACTTATTGGTTGGTTTGGCAGATGGCAAGCACAATATAGCATTGGATTTGTCCCGTTCTATTGTGCGACCTTTTTATAATAATTTGAACCCATTTAAGATATGGACTTCAGAGAATACCTATAGCATGGGAAACATTCATCTTAAGCCGATGATATACAGTGGTGCGGTTTTGAGTTATAGGTTTCTCGGAGATTATATTATAGGGGCGTCTTATAACTATGGCTCTGATGCCTTAAGCGACTATAGTTTTCTTGCAGGAAACAATACCACAGTGAGTAGTGTGGCTAATTTTGGAAACGAGCAATCTCTCTCACTCTATGGCAACGTAGAAAAGGTTTTCTTTAACGGAATCTGGAGAATGTCATTAAATGCAGCAGCCGAATATGAACGGAATCAAGGCGCAATTGATGGCCAGGATGTGAGTTACAAGACTTGGGCAGGAGAGGCCGGGATTCGCAATATCTTCAAGATTTCTTCCAGTGGTATCAGGACTACATTGAGTTATAACTACTATACGCCGTTAAGAGGAATATCAAGAGTAGGACATCATAAGCATTTGCTCAGCGCATCATTCAGCAAGGAATTCAAATTTGGTGGAACTATTAGTGTTGACGCCTCTAACCTGCTGAATTACAGGCGAGCATATCACTATAACACTGAATCATACGCATATAGAGAAAAACCCAAATACAATAACATATCTTTTCAGATAAGATATACACATAAATTTGGTCAAAGCCGTGTTCGTGGTGCACAAAACCGCTCCGACACAAACTATTCGAGAAGATTTAAGAAATAATGCGTAGCCGTTACAAGGGCGGCCATGCTGGTCAAGACGAGCGTAATCGCCTGTAAATACTAACGCACAGAAACAGCTTCAATACCGAGTTAAGCCGAGGGTGATGCCACATCCTCGGCTG
>JAEEGK010008030.1_pt1 | contig 25040 bp, 17 predicted proteins | sample 8958771 | NCBI WGS metagenome assembly JAEEGK01 (sample SAMN16246547, study PRJNA631951) | gut metagenome | biome: gut microbiome; feature: rumen; material: SC-attached | host: Bos | place: Iran: Karaj | collected 2018-10
TCACCCTTGGCTTCGGTCACCCGCAGCAGATAGTCCATCAGCCTGTCGCCATCTTCCGCTGCAACGTCAGGATAGGCCTTGACGACATCAGCCAGCAGCGTAGCATCCATCTTGTCCACGATGTTGTCGTCGTCCCTTTCGGAAATGAAACTTGTCAGGTCAAGGAAAATCACAGGATACTTGTTCAAATGCTTCTCAAACGAAGGGTAAGAGGCAATCGCAAGGTCTGCAAACAGTGCACGGGAATCACATGAGTGGTCGTAATAGGCACACAGCATCTTGGCCGCTATCGACTTACCGAAACGACGGCTGCGTGAGACACAGCTAAAACTGCGCTCCGTAAAAAGGGTGCTATTGACAATGGCTATCAAGCCAGACTTGTCAACATATTCACTATTCCTAACTCTTTGGAATCCAGCATTGCCAAGATTGATATAGGTTCCCATGACTTTGTTTTTTCTCTTCTTTTGTTACCCAAATTACAGCTCTATCCCATAAAGATGCATCTTATTATACAAGGTCTTCCGGTCGATCTTCAGCAGCTTGGATGCAACAGTCTTATTGCCCCTTGCCTTCTGCAAGGCGGCCTCGATCTGTTCCTTCTCATGCTCAGGACGCAAGGCCCAGTCATCCTCATCCGCGGCGATGACCGTCTTCTTGTTGGGCGCACTGAACACCGGCAGGTCGTCCATCTCGATGTTTTCGCTTTCGGCAAACAGCACGCAGCGACGCACCACATTGCGCAACTCACGCAGGTTGCCGTTCCAACGCTGTTCCTTCATCCGCTGCAAGGCATCGGGAGAAATACCCTTCACGTTTTTCCCCAACTCTTCGTTGGCCTGACGAATGAAGAACGTGGTCAACTCGTCGAAGTCCTCCAAGCGGTCACGCAAGGGAGGCACCTCAATGGCAAACTCATTGATACGGTGGTACAAATCCTGGCGGAATCGTCCTTCTTCGATAGCCTGTTCGAGGTTTTCGTTCGTTGCGGCCACGATGCGAACATCCACATGGATATCAGTGGCAGAGCCTACCGGGCGAACCTTCTGTTCCTGCAAGGCACGGAGCAGCTGCATCTGCACCTCGTAAGGCAGGTTACCCACCTCGTCAAGAAACACCGTGCCACCCTTGGCTTGCTCGAAGACACCTTTTTTATCCGCAATAGCCGAGGTGAAAGAGCCTTTCAGATGGCCAAACAACTCACTGGGTGCCAGTTCTTTGGAGAGACTTCCGCAATCCACAGGGATAAACGGGCCGTCTTTGTACTGGCTCATCTCGTGAATCATGCGGGCGATATATTCCTTTCCCGTGCCACTCTCGCCGAGAATCAGCACAGAGAATTTGGTGGGTGCCACCAATTCCACATGTTTGTAGAGCCTTTGCATGGAAGGGCTGTTGCCTTTCACCCATTGTTTGTTGCTGGGAATGAACGCTTCAGTGGCCTCATCATCCCTCGATTCCAAAGCGGCAGCGATTTTTTCCTCAAGCACACTAGGATTGATGGGCTTCTTCAGGTAATCGAAAGCGCCAAGCTTCATGGCCGAAACGGCGGTCTGCACCTCGGCATAGCCCGTCATCACAATGATGGGCACCTTGCTTTTCAGCTTCTCCCTGACCCATGTCATCAAGATAATGCCATCCCCATCGGGAAGACGCAAATCGGTGAGAATCAAGCTAAAATCACCGCTTGATATTTCAATTTTAGCCTGCTCATAACGCGATGCAAGCACAGCCTCATAGCCGTTCTTCTTCAGCCAAGTCTGAATCATCATGCCAAAAGAGGCATCGTCTTCCACAACTAGAATTCTACATTTCATGGTGCAAAAATAACAATTATTCTGTAGATTCCACAAAAATACACACAAAAAAAAGCCTCACATTGGGGAAATGTGAGGCAATTTAAAAAAAATTGAAAACGAGCAGATTCCGTATTACACGGATTTTATTTGATGGATACTACCAAATAATTCGAAATACTCCAGAAAGCTTCCTTGTCGATGATCTTCAACTCCAGCGAGCCTTGCTCTCCTTCATTGAGCTCATAGCTGCTTTCGGGATGGTTGGTCATCACCTTGGCTTTCTTGGTGTTCAAGGGGATAATGTACAAGTCGCGCTTGTCGGCCTGCATGAACTGGCTGTTGTCGAAACCTTGCTTAGAGATTTCCTTCGCTTGGAACAAGCCGCCTTTGCTGATAATGCCCTTCTCAACCAAGGCTGCTTCGTTGGCGATGCACACCCACACCGTGTTCAGCATGGCGTCTTGGTTCTCTATGGTCTCTTGCTGCACGGCATTCTTTGCATTCATCACATCAAGGCTTGAATTGAGGTCGTTGATGTTTTCGCTCAAATCCGAAACTTGTTCGCTCAAATCAGCGATTTGTTGACGGCTTTGCTGTAGTTCATCCTTCAGGTTGTTGATGAACACGTCCTTGTCGTCCAACTGTTTCTTCAAACGGCTGATGGTCTGATTCAGGGCCTTCGACTTGGCACCCTGTTCGACCACCTGCTTTTCCAACGCATTGATCTTGTCGCGATTCTCGCGCAAGGTCTGTTGGATGGCATTGATCTCGGAAACGGCTTTGCTGGTGTTGCCTTCCTGATTCTCCATCATAATGATGCCTTCAGCCGCACGAATCGACTCAAGGGCATTTTCAATCTCATTGATGGTCGACAAAGCTTGGTCAAAACCACCTTTGGCAGCAACCGCTTCCGTATAAAGCGAGTCGCGCTCAGCCAACAAGGTCTGATACTTTTCCGAACGTTCCACATCGCACGATGTGGCACAAACGATCAAAAACAACACTGCTAATAATGACAATCCGTTTTTCATAAAACCAAAATTTTGAATCGGCTATAGCACATTTCATACCTATTTATAAAAATAACAGAAAATCACTGATTGTTAGTGATTTAGCTTACATAAAATAAAGTATGATTTTTGTGGAAAAATGTGGAAATCCTCAACACAAAACCCATATTGTGGAAAAATGTGGAATCACAGGCAGATGATTCCCGTGCTTTTATGCCTTGGAAGCGGGAAAACCGAAGTGTTCACATCGAGGGTGACGCGTTTCATGCGGAACTGTTTGTAGAAACACTGCATAGCCACATCAGGCGTGTTGTTGTTTTCGCTGAGATGGCACAACATGATGTTTTTGATGCCAGGATGATATATCTCCGCAATGAATCTCGCCGACTCGGTATTGCTCAAATGCCCGAATGGACCCGAAATGCGCTGCTTCAGGAGGTAAGGATACGAGCCTTTCTCCAACATCTCCACATCATAGTTGGCCTCGATGACAATGTTGTCGGCGCGACGAATCTGCTCCTTCACCACCTTGTCGAGCATCCCAATGTCTGTAGCAATAGTCAATGTATGTCCTTCATAATTAAAATGATAGCCAACCGCACCACGACCATCGTGCAGCACGGGGAACGGTTCGATGGTGATACCGCAAATCTCGAAAGGCTGCAAGGGCTCCACTTCGTTGAAAAGCCCAGAGTCGACAAGTTTTGTGGCCTTGCCTTCGCGGATGCCTTCAAGACAATCGGGATGGGCATAGATGGGCACGGGGCAATTCTTCGTGAAAGTCTCAAGCCCCATCACGTGGTCGATATGGTCATGGGTGATGAGGATGGCTTTGATGTGGTTCAAAGGAATATCGCTCTTCAACAAGGCCTTCGTGATCTGTCGCGCACTGATGCCCACATCCACAAGGACACCTTCGTCATGCTTGCCCACATAATAGCAATTGCCGCTACTGCCCGAGGCAAAGCTGCAAAACACAAAAGGGGAAAGGCAGGAAAAAAGGTCCATTCTGATTCAAATTTGGCCGCAAAAGTAGAAATTAAATTGGTTTTTTCTCTATTTTTGGCCCCAAATTTATCAACAATGGAAAACACCTTTGATCCCAATGCAGCTGCCGTCGCCGATTCCGGCATCTACGGCCTGCCCTGCACCGCCGAAGAGGCGCAAATCATCATCATACCCGTTGAATGGGAACTCACCACGAGCTACAACCGAGGCACCGTCGATGGTCCCGCCACCGTCATGGAGGCCTCACTTCAGGTCGACCTCTGCCACCACGACTACCCCGACCTGTGGCAGAAAGGCATCTGGATGGACGAGTTTCCGGCCGAGCTCCGCGAGCTCCACGACAAGATGGCGCCCATCAGCGAGGACATCATCAACGCACTGTATGAAGGCACCCTCGACGACGACCCAAAGGCCTACGAGCTGCAATACGCCATGATAGAAGAGGCCACCGAAAAGAAAAATGCCTGGCTGCGCGAGCGCATCGCCTATTGGAAGGCACAAGGCAAGGTGGTCGGCCTCTTGGGTGGCGACCACAGCTGTCCCCTCGCCTATCACCAATACCTTAATGAAATAGGTGTGGAATACGGCATCCTTCACGCCGACGCCCACTGCGACCTGCGCGAGGCTTTCGAAGGCTTCAAATACTCGCACGCTTCCATCTTCTACAACACGCTGAAGTTCAGCAATGTGAAGAAACTTGTGCAAGTCGGCATCCGCGACTACTGCCATCAGGAAAAGGCTTTGGCCGAGAGCCAACCCAACAGGATCAAGGTGTTCTTCGACCGCGACTGTCGCCGTAGGATGTTTGAAGGTGCCAAGTGGAAAGACATCGTGGACGAGATGATTGCCGCGCTGCCCAACAAGGTCTACCTCTCCATCGACATCGACGCCCTCGACCCGAAACTTTGTCCCAACACGGGCACGCCCGTGCCAGGAGGCTTGGAATACGAGGAGTTGATGTACCTCCTCAACCGCATCCGTGAGGCAGGCAAGGACATCATCGGCTTCGACCTCTGCGAGGTCTCGCCTTCGCCCGACGGTGGCGATTGGGACGGCAACGTCGGAGCCCGCGTGTTGTTCCATCTCTGTGGCGTAGCGTCAAAACACTAATTCATGACCACACCCTATTTTGGCGAAATCATCGCCCTCATCGTAGCCATCTCGTGGACGGCCACGGCCTTGTTTGCCGAGACCGCCAGCAAACGACTAGGCTCGCTGCCGCTCAACCTCATCCGTATGGTGTTGTCGTGGGCATTTCTCTCCGTCATGCTGTGGATTGTCACGGGAGCTCCCTACCCTATGCATGCCAGTGGCAAGGCCTGGTTTTGGCTTGCGCTGTCAGGGTTGGTGGGTTATGTCTTCGGCGACTGGTGCCTGTTCAACTCCTACATCGTCTTCGGCTCACGTTACGGTCAGCTCTTCATGACCTTAGCCCCGCCCATGGCTGGCATCGCAGGCTGGCTGATGTTGGGCGAGTCGATGTCGTGGCGTTCCTGGTTGGCCATGCTGGTCACATTGACAGGTATCGCCATCTCCATCTTGGCGCGTGGCGGCGAGAGCCACAGACTCACCCTCAAGCTACCCTTGAAAGGCGTGCTTTTCGGCATTGGAGCAGGTGTAGGGCAAGGTGTAGGCTTGGTACTCAGCAAGATAGGCTTGGAACATTATGCCTTGTCCATCCCAGCGGAAGCACCGCAAACTATCGCCAAGATGATGCCTTTCGCGGGTACCTACATTCGCGCCGTGGCAGGTTTCGTGGGATTCTTCCTTATCTTGGCCATGACAAAGCAGCTGCACTTGGTCGGCAAGGGACTCCACGACCGAAAAGGCATGACCTTTGCCGCCCTCACCACCTTCTTCGGGCCTTTCCTCGGTGTGTCGCTCTCGCTGATGGCCGTGCAATACGCCAAAGCCGGCATTGCCTCCACCTTGATGGCACTCACCCCCGTGCTCATCATCGTGCCTTACGCCCTCATCCACAAACAGAAGATATCCGTGAAAGAGGTGATTGGCACCTTGATTACGATGGTCGGCGTGGCATTGTTTTTCTTGTTGTAAGAAATTCATTTTTTCTTTGAATCCAATTCCATAATTACTTATCTTTGCCCCAAAATTAACATCGTTATATCGTTCTGCTTTTGACGGAGCCAATCTAACGATTTCAAAACCATTAAACAATGGCACTGAACAACCTTTTCACCAGAGGAAGCAGCCGCGAGAAGCACTTCTTCCCCACCTACGCCAAGCAGGCTGAAACGGCGCAGATTGCCGCCAAATACCTCAAAGAGCTCGTCAAGAGCGACGACCCTGAGGAACGCCGCTTGCTCACCCGAATGATCAAGAAACAGGAAACCACTGGCGACGAGCTGCTTCGCGAGTTCTACATCGAGCTGAACGGGGCTTTCGTCACGCCCTTCGACCGCGAGGACATGAACGCCTTGGCCATGGACTTGGACAAGTTCCTCGACTTCATCAACCACTCGGCCAAGACCATCCTGATGTACAACCCAAAGAAAATCGACAAGCAAATCAAGGAAATCATCGACAACATCCATGAGGATGCCACCATCATGATTGAAATCTTTGGCATGCTTGACGACCTCGGAAAGAACCACCAGCAAATCAGTGAGTTGTGTCAGAAAGTCACCCTTATCGAACATGCCGTCGACGACATCTATGGCGACTACATCTCCTACCTCTTCAACAACGAGAAGGACGAGATTGAACTGCTGAAATCCAAGGAGATCGCCCAAGTGGTGGAAGACACCACCGACCGCGCCAAGGAAGTGACCGGCACCGTTAAAAGTCTTCTAATAAAAGAATCGTGATGAACCTCCTGACCATAGCCATCATCCTCTCCATCGTCCTTGCCTTCATCTTCACCTTTTTGAACGGCATGAACGACGCGGCCAACTCCATCTCGACCATCATCGCCACCAAGGTGATGACGCCGATACAAGCCATCATTTGGGCCTCATTCTGGGAGTTCACCGCATTCATTATCATACGGTTGGTGTTTAACCAGCAGTTTGCCGTGGGTAACACCATGGCCAACTTTGCCGACCAATCCGTCATTGACCCCTACCTCATCTTGTCTGCATTGGTGGGTGCCGCCATTTGGGTGGCAGTCTGCACCAAAAGCGGCATGCCCATCTCCACCTCGCACGCCCTCATCGGCGGCATTATCGGAGCGGCATGGTTTGTCAACGGCAGCGCAGTGCTGCACATGACACCTATTATTATCACTTTGGCTTTCATCGTGTTGTCGCCGCTGATTGGTCTTTTCCTGGGCTTTTTCCTGGAATGTATCTTCTTGAGAATCTTCAAGAACAGTCCTCGCAAACGAGTGGATAAAATCTTCAAGGTGCTGCAGCATTTCTCCACCGCGGCTTTCTGTATCGGACACGGTTCAAACGACGCGCCAAAGACCATGGGTATCATCGCCGTGCTGATGGCCAGCGTGTTTACAACACAAGGCGTCAGTCCAGAGATGAAAGCGTTCATCGGCAATTTCTATGACAGCAGCCAGAGTTTCCACATCCCTGATATTCTTGCCGTTGTGTGCTATGTCATCATGTCGTTGGGCATTTTGATTGGTGGCAAAAACGTCATCAAGACCATGGGGGGCGGCTTGGCCAAGATTACCCCAATCCGTGGCTTCTCGGCTGAGTTTGCCGGTGCCACCACCTTGATAGCCACTTCATTCATGGGAATCCCTGTCAGTACAACACATACCATCACGGGCGGCGTCATCGGCGTAGGCCTTACCGACGGCATGAAGTCGGTGAAATGGGTCACGGCCAAACGTATCGTCCTGTCTTGGATTCTCACTATCCCTGTGCCGTTGGTCATCAGCGGTTTGCTCAACCTGTTGTTTCACCTCTTAGTCAAGTAAAGCCATGAGTCTCAACAGTTTCTTCCAGTTTTTCGTCCCGAAGGAAAAGAAATTCTACCCGCTCTACATTCAGCAGGCCGACTATATCGAGAAAGCTTCAAAGTTGCTGTACAGGATGATTAATGAGACTAATTTACAGCAACTTGAAGAGCTAAAGAAGGAAATCAAGGCTTGTGAGACAGGGGGTGACGATGTGTTGCACGTCTTCTACACGCAGCTTTTCAACACCGTTTTGACGCCTTTCGAACGGGAGGATGTGCATGAACTCGCCGAGATGATGGACACCTTCCTCGACCGCATCGACGACTCGGCCAACATCATCCTCACCCGCCGCTTCACCGACGTTGACGAAGACCTCACCACCATGACGGAAAACATCATGTTTGCCGCCGAAAGCCTCAGCAGCATCTGCCGCGACCTTGAATTCATGAACAACAACGGAAAGAGCAAGGAAATCAGCCGTTTATGTCAAGAAATCAAGACCATCGAGCACGATAACGATGAATTGTACGGGAGTTATATCCATAAATTGTTTGAACAAAACTACACCCTCACGGAAATCATCAAGCGTAAAGACTTGGTCCAAGTGCTTGAGAATACTACCAATTCGGCAAAATATATATCGGATAAAATAAGGAGTATAATAAGTAAACTATAAAGCGGCGTTTCGACAGGCTCAACGACCGCAGGGTCCCTGAGCCTGTCGAAGGGCCCGTCCAAAAACAAATAAAGCCATGCGACAAATCATCACCAGCCTGTTAGACAACGACCTATACACCTTCAGCGTGTGCTACGCCTACCTGCAGAAGTTCCCTCGCGCCATGGGACAATACACCTTCGTTGACCGCAACAACACGGTCTATCCTAATGGCTTTGCCGAGAAGTTGCGCGAGCAGTTCGACCTTTACGGTAACCTCAAAATCACGGACGAGGAAGTGCGTTTCATGAAAAGGAAATGCTACTATTTCCCGCTGTGGTTCTTCACCTTCCTGAAAGGCTTCCACATGCGGCCATCAGAAGTCGAGGTGAGCCAAGACGAGGAAGGACATCTGCACATCACCGTCACTGGCCTGCTGTGGCGCACCGTGTTTTGGGAGATGCCCATCTTGGCCACCGTCTCCGAGATGATGCACGAACTGAAAGGCGAGTTTGAGCATTACGATGCTGAGAAGGAATACCAAAAGTCATACGCCAAAGGCATTCGCCTCATCGGCAATGGCGTGAAATTCAGCGATTTCGGCACGCGTCGCCGTTTCTCGTTCGAACATCAAGACTTGGTCATCCGCAGTTTCATTGAGGCGCAGAAACAGTTTACCAAGACCTGTTTCGTGGGTACTTCCAACGTGCTGTTGGCCATGAAGTACGACCTCACCCCCATCGGCACCATGAGCCACCAGTTCATCGAGACCTGCTCACTCTACGGCTACAACGAAGCCAACTACCTCGCCATGGACTACTGGCAGGAGGTGTATGCCGGAAGCTTGGGTGTGTTCCTCTACGACACCTACACGCGCAAAGCCTTCTTCCAAAACTTCACCACGCTGCACGCCAAGCTGTTTGACGGTCTGCGCGTCGACAGCGGCGACAACTACGAGGCTTTGGAGGAAATCATCAACAAATACAAGGAACTCGGCATCGACCCGGCACAGAAATCCATCATCTTCAGCAACGGCCTGAACGTGGATGAGGCCATCGCCATCCATGAGGCTGTCAACGGTAGGATGCTTGATTCGTTCGGCATCGGCACCCACCTCACCTGCGACGTCGACAACGTGAAAGCCATGAACATCGTGGTGAAGCTCACGGCGGCAAAGATTACCGAAAAACGCACATGGAAGAAAGTGGTCAAACTCAGCGACGACCTCGGCAAATACACCGGCGACCCTGAGGAGATTGAGATTTGCAAGAAGACGCTGGAGATTAGTTGAGAGTTTAGAGTTTAGAGTTTAGAATAAAAGAATAAGGCTAAAAAGGTATACGATAGGTGCAGCCATTCCGCCACTCAGAGCAGCCGTAAGCGGTCTTACCTTTTATAATATGTCCTTTGCCGCACAACGGGCATGGCTGCCCGATAATGGCCTCAGGATCAGAGGCCACGGAAGGCATGTCATTGACTCCGTCGAAGGCAGAGCCTTTCCCGCGTGGGTTTGTGCGTTGGCTGGAATCTATGCCTTCCGAAGTTTTCTTAGCTTTTGGAGCAGTGCTTTTTTTTGGTGCAGCCTTCTTGGGCTTGGCTTCTGGCACTACGGTCGTAACACGGCGGTTACTATTATCCAGCATCACCGTAGCGACAATCTCCGTCACCATCTGCTTCAGCTCATCGAGGAACTGGCGAGCTTCATATTTGTGTTGCTCAATCTCACGGAGTTTCTTCTCCCAGATGCCCGTCAGTTCGGCGCTCTTCAAAAGGTCCTCGTGGATGAGGCCAATGAGTTCGATACCTGTGGGCGTGGGTTCAAGGCTCTTGCGTACCTTCCTGATATAGTTCCTCTTGAACAAGGTCTCTATGATGGCGGCTCGCGTAGATGGCCGTCCGATGCCGTTTTCCTTCATCACCTCGCGTAACGATTCGTCGTCGACCAACTTGCCTGCCGTTTCCATGGCGCGAAGCAGCGTGGCCTCTGTATATGGTTTTGGTGGCGAAGTCCACTTCTCGGCCAGCTGTGGCTGGTGCGGCCCGTGTTCGCCCTTAGTGAAGATGGGCAAGGTCTTCTCCTCGTCCTCGTCCTCTTTCTTTTCTTCTTCCTGTTTCATCGGCTTGATCACCTCGCGCCAACCTGGCACAAGAATCTGTTTGCCTGACGTTTTGAACTCAACGTCTTCCACCTTACCCAAAACGGCCGTAGTGGCAAACTGGCAGTCGGGATAGAACACGGCGATAAAATGGCGGCATACCTCGTCGTAGACCTGCTGCTCGGCAAAACTCAACCCCGTCGGCACCACACCCGTCGGGATAATGGCATGGTGGTCGGTGACCTTGCTGTTGTCGAACACTTTTTTGCTCTTGGGCAGTTTCTTGCCAGCCAAAGGCGAAGTGTATTCGGCGTAGTTGGTCAGTTTCGCCAAGATGTCGGGACACTTGGGATAGATGTCGTCGCTCAGATAGGTGGTGTCGACACGCGGATAGGTGGTGTATTTCTTCTCGTAAAGGCTCTGGATGGTCTGCAAGGTCTGGTCTGCCGACATGTTATACTTCTTGTTGCATTCCACTTGTAAGGAAGTCAAGTCGTACAGCCTTGGTGGAGCTTCGGTACCTTTCTTTGTAGAGATATCAGTAACAATAAACTCTTTTCCCTCAATGCTTTGCAAGTCTTTTTGACCGTCCTCAACCGAGCCATACTTGCCCTTGGTGGCTGTAAAAGTAGTATCCCTATAAATGGTCGACAACACCCAATAAGCCTCTGGCTTGAAGTTCGCGATTTCGTGGTAACGGTTGACAATCAATGCCAAGGTTGGTGTCTGTACCCTGCCAATGGACAGCACCTGTCGGTTTTGGCCGTATTTCAAGGTGTAGAGCCGCGTGGCATTCATGCCCAAGAGCCAGTCGCCGATGGCACGCGAGAGACCTGCTTCATACAGTGACTGATAATTAGCCTGGTCTTTCAAAGTCTTGAAACCTTCCCTGATGGATTCCTCAGTCAAAGATGAAATCCACAGACGTTTTACGGGACACTTTACTGCGGCCTTTTGCATCACCCAACGCTGGATGAGCTCGCCCTCCTGGCCAGCATCACCGCAGTTCACGATTTCGTCTGCCTTTTGAAACAACGACTCGATGACCTTAAACTGTTTCTCCACGCCTTTGTCCGCAATCAATTTAATGCCAAACCGTTGCGGAATCATTGGAAGTCGGCTCAAAGCCCATGCCTTCCACTGGTCGGTGTAGTCGTGTGGCTCTTTCAGGGTACAAAGATGACCGAAGGTCCAAGTCACCTGATAGCCATTGCCCTCCATGTAACCCTCATGGGTAGTGTTGGCTCCCAAAACCTTGGCAATGTCGCGGGCGACGCTTGGCTTTTCGGCGATACAGACAATCATCTTTCGTCCGGATTATAATTCATCAAAATCTCAGCCTTTTCCTTCTGGGCTACAAACCACACTAGGTCGGCAGGCTGGAAAGTGATTCTCGCTGATGGGTTCAAGATGAAATGGCCGTCGCGTTCGATGGCAATAATCATAGCATCAAAATCCTCGGCCAAGCCAGAGTCCATCAAAGCCACGCCAACGTAGGGGCTAATGGGACGCACTTCAACCTTGTACAAATCCACTTCGCTCTCCTCATGCTCCTGAATCAATTGCTCGTCAAACAACTCCACCTTAGGCAACAGCAACCTTAAATGGTCTTCATGCCCCACAAAAGTAACCTTATCGTACGGAAACAGCTGAAAATCAGATTTGGGCAATTCAACAAGTTGTTTGCCTCGCTCCACGCTCACCACACTCACATTATAGTTGTCGCGAAAATCGGTTTCCTTGATTAGTTTTCCGGAATAAGGGCTGTCAGGACTCAACGTCATCTTCTGCAAGTGGCAGTTTTCCTGCAAAATCTCAGGGATAGCGAACACTTGCGACGACTGTCTCTTGTTGAGGTTATCAAGGAAATTGTCTTCAATGCGCTTGTAAAAGTTCATCGCCGGGCTCACAACACGGAGCAAAAGAGTGTATCCCAATGCCATAGCCACATTGATCCAACGACCAAATGAAGCACCTACGCCCAAACGAAGCCAAAACGCTTCATTGAAGAAATGTCGCAAAACCGAGGCGGCCACCACCCATACGATGATGAAGCGCAAGATGAAAATCGAAAGAATCAATGTTTTGTTGAACTTACTGTGTTCCATCAACTTATGCGTCGTCTTGACCAAAGTATGCCTGAAACCAATGGCCCAAAGGAAAGGTGAAACCAAGACAAGAGTGATCACCACTGCAATGGCGTTGCCCCACAAACCTGGCACATATATCATGATAAAGGAACCTGCCCAAAAACAGATGAAAATCAACGCTATGATAATGGCGATGTAGATAATGATATGCTTGAACTGCCGCCCAATGAAACTGGCCATGCTCACCTTCTCTCCACTCTTCACCTTGATGCCGCTTTCCCTGTTCTCAAAATGATTCAGCCAGTTCTCCGAAAGATGCGTGCTCACCCATTGGTATGTCGGGACTGCCGCTTTGATGGCGTAAGGCGTGATGAAAGTCGTGATGATAGACACCGAAACGATGATGGGATACAGGAAGTCGTCAATGACGCCATAGCTGAGGCCCAACGAGGCGATGATGAAGGAAAACTCACCAATCTGGCTGAAGCAGAAGCCACCTTGGATGGATTGTTTCAGTCCCAAACCAGCTATCAACCGGCCAGCCACGTTGCTCAAAGGCTTGAAGAAAAGCAAAACAAGCGTCACCACCAAAATCTGCCACCAATAGTCCACCAAAATCTTCGGGTCGACCATCATACCCACCGAGACAAAAAACACGGCTCCAAACAAGTTCTTAATCGGAGTAGTGACCTTATGAATCATCTCAGCCTCAAGGGTTTCGGCCAAGATGGAACCCATGATGAAAGCACCCAAAGCCGAAGAAAAGCCAGCCAGATTGGCCAAAACAACCATCATGAAGCATAAGCCCACCGAAAAGACCGTCAAAGTCTCTTCAGACATAAATTTACGCGCCCAACGCAAAACTGTTGGCACGATAAAAATACCACCCAAAAACCAAACCAAAAGGAAGAAGCCAAGTTTCAACATACTGGAAACCAGTTGCATACCATCAAAGCTCTTGCTCACTGCAAGGGTTGAGAGAATCACCATAAGCAATACCGCTTCGAGGTCTTCTACCACCAACTCGCCAATCACGTTACCACTAAACTTCTCGCGGTGCAACTTCATGTCATCGAAGGCTTTAGCAATAATCGTAGTGGACGAGATAGAAAGCATGGCTCCAAGGAAGATGCTGTCCATCTGCGACCAACCCAACAGTTTTCCAAGCATAAAACCAACCACACACATGGTCACTAATTCGGTCAATGCCGTGATGCCAACCGTCCCTCCCACCTTCTTCAGTTTCTTGAAGCTGAACTCCAAGCCAATACCGAACAACATGAACACCATACCAATTTCGCTCCAGGTCTCCACGCTCGTATGGTCGCTGATGACAGGAAACCACTCGAAATTAGGGCCAATCAAGAAGCCGGCAATGATGTAGCCCAACACAACAGGCTGTTTCAACCATTTGAAAATCACAGTAGTGAGACCTGCCGTAACCAATATCAGGGCGAGGTCGGAAAACAGTGCAGGTAAGGATTCCATAGTTATCAGTTATCAGTTCTCAGTTGTTAGTTGTTCGGTTTTGGTTTCGTAGGCATACTCAATCAATGCTTTGGCGTTGCTTTGGGTGGAGACAAACCACACTATATCGCCTTGTTGGAACACGAATGAGGACAATGGGTTAAGGAAGAATTCTTTGTCGCGTTCAATGGCAATCACCATGACATTGAAGAGATTGAGCAAGTCAGAGTCATGAAGGGACACGCCCGCAAAACGGCTATTCGGACCCACAACTGAGTTATGGATATCAACATCACTCTCGGGACGTTCCTTGATTAGCACGTCATCTTCCACCTCGACGAAAGGTCTAAGTTTGGCCAGCTGCTCTTCGGTACCGATGAAAGTCACCTCGTCATCAGGAAACAAGATGAAGTCGCGGCGCGGCAGGTCAATGAACTCATCTGCACGGTCAACACATACTACGCTGGTCCCATACGTTTGTCGGAAGTCCGTCTCGCGTATGCGTTTGCCGACATATTGGCTCTTTGGACTCAAAGCCATTTTCTCCATAGCGAAATTCTCCTGCAACACCTCGGGCACCACGAACGACTTCAAAGTGTCGCGTTTGTTCATGTTTTCGAGGAAACGGCGCTCAATGATCTCATACCATCGCATGACTGGCGTAATCACACGAAGAACGACGACATATACAACTGCCAAACCTAAAGCAATCAGGTGGTTAGGCGCATTTCGCAAACCCAGGCTAGCCCAAAACTCAGTATCCAGATAATGGATGTTGATGTTGACAGCAACACCCCAAACGATGATGATGCGCAAGATGAAAATCAACTTGATGGAATTCTTATTAAATGGGCTCTCAGCCATCAGTTTTCCAGTAGTCTTTTTCATGCTGTGCTTGAAGGCCACCGCCCAAAGGAAGGGTGACATGACCAAAAGGGTAACGGCCAACGAGACCAAACCACCAATGGGCTGAGGAACATAATCTTCAATAAACCTACAAAGCGAGAAGCAAATCAGCATCAAGGCGATGATGATGGAAGCATACAGCACCAAGTTCTTCAGTTGGCTCAAGAGATAGGCCTTCATCGTAACTTCTTCGCCATTCGTCGACTTCACGACTTTTTCTTCGCTTCCAAAGCCATTTTTCCAGCTTTCAGGCACTTTCTTCTCAATCCAATGGAATAATGGCTCGCCCCCCTTAATCATATAAGGCGTGAGGAAGGTGGTGATGATGGACACCGAAACAATGATAGGATAAAGGAAATCGTCGATGACGCCAAAACTCATACCCACCGTGGCAATGATGAACGAGAACTCACCGATTTGACCAAAGCACATGCCCGCACGAACGGCATTGTGAAGGTTATCGCCTGAAAACAGCATACCAAAACCCGAACTCAATGATTTCAGCACGACCACGACAATAGTGATGACCAGAATCTGCCACCAATATTGCACCAAGATGGCCGGATTGACCATCATACCGACCGAAACGAAGAACACGGCTCCAAACAGGTTCTTGATAGGGGTAGTGAGTTTGTGAATCATCTCAGCCTCAAGTGTTTCTGCCAAGATGGAGCCCATAATGAAGGCACCCAACGCCGATGAGAAACCCGCTTTGTTGGCCAGCCAAACCATGAAGAAACACAATCCTACCGAGAACACGGTCAACGTCTCTTCCGACATGAACTTTCGTGCCCACTTGAGGATGGTCGGAATCAGGAACACGCCACCGACATACCACACCAACAGGAAGAACACAAGTCGTACCACACCCATCATCAATTCCTTTCCATCCAAGGCAGCGCTGACCGCCATGGTGGAAAGCACCACCATCATCAGGATGGCAGCCAGGTCTTCAACCACCAGAACGCCAATGACGCTTCCCGTAAATCGCTCCCCTTTCATCTTCAGGTCGTCGAAAGCCTTGGCGATAATGGTTGTAGACGACATGGAAAGCATGGCACCGAGGAAGATGCTGTCCATCTGCGACCAGCCCATGAGTTTGCCGAGGACAAAGCCGATGATGCACATCGAAACCAGTTCCGTAAGTGCGGTAATTCCCACAGTACCAGCTTGTTTTTTCAGTTTCTTAAAGCTAAATTCCAAGCCGATAGCGAACAGCAGGAACACCATACCGATTTCGCTCCAAATCTCCATGCTTTCGTGGTCGCTGATGACTGGAAACCAAGGGAAATAGGGACCAATGAGCAGACCGGCGATGATATAGCCCAACACCAAAGGCTGCTTCAACCATTTAAAAAGAACCGTAGTGACACCTGCCGTAACCAATATCAAGGCAAGGTCGGAAAATAATGCAGGTAATTCTGACATAATAAGGTTTGAATTTTGTTGCAAAATTACAAAAAAAAGGCCTCATTCGAGGCCGTTTCATTATTTATTCTGCAAACATCCTGTCAATTAACGATCGATAGCGCTCTGCAATGGCTTTGCGTCGTATTTTCAGGCTGGGGGTCATCTCTCCGTCTTCGATGGTCCATTCGTGGTCGAGCAACTCGAAACGCTTGATCTTTTCATAGTCGCCAAAGAACTTGTTATAACTATCGACTTCCTTGCGGAAGCGGTCGTTGACGGCCTTCACCTTAATCATTTCCGCATTGGTGGTATAAGGAATGTGGTTCTCTTCGCACCAAGTCTTCAGATGATCAAAATTGGGGACAATCAAGGCTGCTGCAAACTTCTGGTTCTCGCCCACCACCATGATGCTGTTGATGAACGGCGATTCCATAAAGCGATTCTCTATCAAGGCGGGAGAAATATACTTGCCCATCGAGTCCTTGAAGATTTCCTTCATGCGGCCCGTGATTTTCAGCAATCCGTCCTCGTCAAACTCACCGATGTCGCCCGTATGGAAGTAGCCCTCTTCGTCAATGGCGATTTTGGTCTGCTCCTCGTCCTTGTAATAGCCTTTCATCACCGCCGAGCCTTTCACAAGAATCTCACCCGACTCCGGGTCGATCTTGAATGTCACGCTATCGCAAGGCACTCCCACCGTTCCCGCTTTAATGACGCCCAAAGCCAAGCTATTGGTGGCAATCACAGGCGAGGTCTCAGTCAAGCCATAACCCTCGATGATCGGGATGTCCATAGCCGCAAACAGACGCACCAAACGAGGCTGCAAACTGGCGCCGCCCGAAATAATAAACTCCAAGCGACCGCCGAAAGCTTTCCTAACCTCCTTGAAGACCAATCGATTAGCCCAGTACAACTTGAAACGATATGCCCGTTGGGGTTTCTTCTCCGTCTCATCATAACGCTCGGCCAACTTGAATGCCCAAAGGAAAATGCGTTTCTTCATGCCCTTCAGCTTGTCGCCTTTACGAATAAAGCCGTTATACACTTTCTCGATGACACGAGGTACCGTAGTGAAATGCTCTGGCTTCACGTCAGCAAGGTCGCGCATGATGGTGCCGAAGTTCTCCACATAATAGGTGGAATTGCCGAGATAGAGATGGGTGTAAAGCACCGAACGCTCATAGATATGTGACAAGGGCAAGAAACTCACCACTTTATGCGAAGAAGGCACTGGATAATGCGGACCATAATTGGCTACGCAGCTCATCAGATTGTAATGCGTCAGCATCACGCCTTTGGGTGTGCCAAGTGTACCGGAGGTATAGATGATGGTGGCGATATCCTCTGGGTTGACGGCGTCCTTATGGGCTTGCAAAGCGGCCTGGCTCTTCTTGTCGATTTTGACAGAGACCATGAGTCCGCGTAAGGTCATCATACCTTCAACGGGATTGAAAGCGAACTCTTTGGGACGCACGGACATCTGGTCGAGGACAGGTTTCACCTTCTTATGGATAAGGGCACCTTCCTCAAAGACCACTTTGGGGTCGGCGTGGTTGAGGATGTGCTCATAGTCGCTCTGACGAGCCGTCGGATAGATGGGCACCAGGATAGCCCCAATCTGCTGAACAGCGAAATCCACCATGTTCCACTGGGGACAATTGTTGGAAATCACCATCACGCGGTCACCCTTGCCCACACCCAGACCTATCAGCCCTTGGCTAATCACATCGGTCATTTTCACGAAGTCGCGGCTGATGTATTTCTTCCAAGCTCCGTCCACCTTACAGGCAAACATCACTTTCTTTTTGCCAAACTTCTCCACAAACCTCGGCAACAAGTCGAAAGTGCGGGGTGGAATATCGGGATAGGCCTGAACGGTTTTCCCTTTGTTTGCTTTCTTATCCATATCCAAAAAATCGATGCGAAATTAAAAACAATATCAATCAACGGGGTATTTTATCCAAAGGAGGGGTTATTTTACGAACAAAAGCACCGATTTTTTCAACGAAATTTATTTTGCCAGAATTACCCAAGAATGACTATTTTTGCGCTCAGTTTTTCAATATGGTATCCATTTTCGATGATATGACCCAAGTTACCGAAGCTGAAGTGCAGCGCATGTTGCCTTTGGTGGACGAGCAGCGCCGCAACGAGGCTTTGCGTTACAAGCATCTATTCGGACAATTTGCTTGCCTAAAGTCGTGGCTGATGCTGAAAGAGTTACTGAGACCACTGGGAATCAATGATTTAAAAATGGATTACAACGAGCATGGCAAGCCATATTTAGCACACGATCCCGAGGTACATTTCAACCTCAGCCATTGCAAAAATGGCATCGCCGTGGTGGTTGACCTCTCCCCTGTCGGCATAGATATTGAGAGTTTCCGCAAAGACAACCTCGCGCTCATCCGCAAGACCATGAACCCAGCCGAAGCAGAATGGATCCGTACCTCTTCCGACCCCGTGGAGGCTTTCACGCAATTCTGGACCAAGAAAGAGGCCGTGGTGAAACTGCGCGGCACGGGCATCACCGAAGATTTGCACCATGTATTAGACGGCGAAGGCTACAGATTGGAGACGCACGTCAACTGCATGAATCGCTATGCCTGGAGCGTAGCCTATTTGCATTAAGGACTGGACACAAAAAGAAGCCATCCGAATTTGTATATATCGGATGGCTTCTATTTAGAAAAAGTTGACGCTTGTATTATACAAAACCAATTTATTATCCTTAGTAATCTTGAACCAAACGCACAGAATAACATGATGAAATACTATGCCCAGAGTACATAAAGGAATTATTATTAAAATCAAAGGAATATGCCAGGTTATAGTTATAATGCGAGGAAGTCCAATAGATTCCCGTATTTCCACTAGCAGGCAAAAACACCGCACCATTATCTTCCATAACGCTCCAATGCTCCACATCAATCACATTGGAATTGAACGGTGCACTTGAATTGTTGGTATTATGCAAATCATAAAAACCTGACTTCCAATCGTCAGGCAATAAAATCAATCCATTAACATTGTTCACTATTGCTTTTGCATAGCGGATACCCGTATATGTCTGTCGATAATTTATTATATATGACCATCCCGCATAGGACAAGTTACGCCAAACATCCCCTGAAGCACCATTGCTGATATTGTTATAGTTTTGCGTTGCCGTAATCCAATCAAAATAGTCGTAATTATTCGTGGCAGTAATATCCCATTGGTTGTCAGCAAATTTCCAAATCGGATTGTTTTCGTTGCCCGCATTCTGCAAATTTCCTTGTGAAAACCAAACTTGTCTGGAAGAGCCAATAGAAAACAAACCTTTTATGGCACCAATAGGCGATGTCACTCCATTTGCATTACTAATATACACATCTATCCCACTGGTATGAAAACTATTGGCACTGATTGCAGGAATAGAGCTACAATACCCATAATACTCATTATTGATATAGGCACCTCCTTCCGAACCAGCTATGGCTTCCTGCGGTAGAAGAATAACCCACTTTTCAACCACATTATCATACAAACCTTTTCCAAGGTTGATGTAACCTTCATTATTCTTGTCATAGCTGAACGAGTCCCCACCGAAACTGATTGTCACAATATGATTCACCCCACTGATATAAATATCATCATCAGATTCAACTTCTTGATGCACATTGAATTTCACCAACGCACATTTGTTCTCCAATATGGAAGAATAAGAAGACTGGGAACCATAAGGCTCGTTGGACACGCCATAAGAAATCACTGGCAAATGCCAATTACCATTTGTATAGTTTTGAGATTGGTCGCTGATATCAATTGAGCATTGTGAAGTTGAACCTGCAACGAGTTGTTCTCCAGGAATCACATTTCCAAGAAAATAGAAATGAAGCAGCTCACCACTGGTTGCATTGGAAATAGTTCCACTAAAATTTTGATTGGCCACACTATAGGTAAGCGTGCCAACGTATTTACCAGCACAGGCCACATAGATTTTATCTTGGTTTTCAAAACTAACACTTCCTGAATCGGTATTCACAATCGCTCTACTATTGCCCTTCACATTCAAAGTGATGGCGACACTATCATCCGTGTTGTTTGGTAATACCGGTTCCTCTTTTTTGCACTGCGACAGGGTCATCACCACTGCCCATGCCACCAGAATAAAAGTAATTCTTTTCATGTTTGATACAAGTTTATTGATTTGATTCATTGGTTTTCTTCTTTTTTAAAGCTGCATATCCAGCGCCGCTTAACAACAGCACAAACAAACCGTTTCCAAGAGGAGAGTTGTCATCAAACGGATCAATCGTGATACCTGTGGGCACTTCACCAAAGCCTTGATTAAAAAGGCCATTGGAGGAACTTTCTCCCCTTTTGAAAAGGCCACAATCAAAATTTTCATAGTTTTCTAGGCCATCAGAATTTTCAATAATGACGCCTTCCAATTCAGTTTCCCCTTCTGGTTTGACGTTTTGCACTTCACTACCTTTTCCGAATAGTCCATGGAGCCAATCGAACTGTGCAGAGGCTGTTAAAGGTAATAACACGCCCAAACCCAAAAGTAAGGAAAGCAGAATTGTTTGAGATTTTGCTTTACTCATTTTTTAACATTATGTCGCTGACAGACTCCCCTCGTCAGAAGTTGTTGTTTTATCTTCATAAACATACGGGAAAAGCGTGGGAGCCAAATGCGACGCACCCAAAGAAGTGTAGGTCGACGCCTTCTCAGTATGTTTACCGTCCAACCTCTTTACCCTTTCAGAAAATCAGCTGAAACGGCAGGGCAAAAATAGTTTTTTTTTGAATATCAAGTAAAAAAGAGCATTTTTTTTCGAAAAATACACAAAAAAAACCGAGAAATCCGTCGATTTCCCGGTAAAATTGTCTTCAATCGTGTCAGAATCTCTGTTTTTTTGAACGATTAGGCAACGATTCTTGTACCACATGTCGGATCACCGAGCTTGGTAGCTTCGGTGATGATGGCCTCGTGACCCGTGGCCTCAACGAAAAGGATGGCAGCCCTGATTTTGGGTGCCATGCTACCCTCAGTGAAATGACCGGCGTCCAAATATTGTTTGGCCTCGGCCACAGTAATGGTGTCAAGAGCCTTCTCATTTTCCTTGCGGAAATTGATGTAAACCTTCGGCACGTCTGTGAGGATATAGAATTCATCAGCACCGATCTTGATGGCCGTCATGGCCGAAGCGAGGTCCTTGTCGATGACTGCTTCAACACCCACATGCACACCATCCTTCTTGATGACAGGGATACCGCCTCCACCCACGGTGATGACGATATTGCCCTCTTCAGCCAAACGCTTGACCAGCTTAATATTTTGAATGTCAATCGGCTTCGGTGAAGCAACCACTTTACGCCAGCCTTTGCCCTTGGGGTCTGCCTTATAGATAGCACCCGTTTCCTTGGCGTAGGCCTCAGCTTCTTCTTCCGAATAATATGGTCCGACAGGCTTAGTTGGGTTCTTGAACATCGGGTCGTCCTTGTCGACGAGCACCTGGGTCACGAAAGTAACCACGTTACGGTCGATGTTTTCCTTCACCATCACTTTCTCAAGGCCCATCTCAATCATGTAACCGATCTGACCTTGGGTCTCGGCGCCACAGACGTCCATCGGCATAGCCGGCAGACCAAACATCTGGGAACCAGCCTCATTCTGGAGCAACACATTGCCCACCTGAGGTCCGTTGCCGTGACCGATGACCAAATTATAACCCTGTTTCAAGAAAGGCAACAGCGACTGACACGTATCGGCTACGTTCTGCATCTGTTCCTGACATGTTCCTTTTTGACCGCTTCTCAACAAGGCATTGCCTCCGAAAGCGATGACTGCTAATTTACTCATTACTTGATATTTATTTATTGAATAATTGTCTTAGTTGCTGCTTGTTTGGCAGTTAGCTATTAGCTGTTAGCCAGTAGCCTTCATAACACTTCAGCTAACAGCTAACAGCTAATAGCTAACTGCCAATTGCAAAAGCTTTTATTTCTTCTGATAAGTCACCGAATAACCATCCTGGCCAAGAACGAGTTGCTTGTCGTCGAGAGTGATGATGTCCAAAGTATCGGCAAACTCATGAGGGTCGGATCCGTTAATCATTCCTCTGATAACCAACTTCTTGCCTAACTTTTCCCAAGACTTGTACTCTCTGAAGCCTGTATTGATGGAGACCATCTCACCGTTTTCGAGCATGGTGAAACCCACTTCGCCCAGAAGACTGCCTTCAGCGGCAGGTTCAACCCAAGTTCCTTCAATCGAAGGACGGCTGCATGAAGCAAAAAACAAACCCATCATGCAAGCTAAAGCCATAATAATCAAACGTTTATTCATCTTTTACTCCTATTTGATTTGGAGCGGCAAAGATACAAACTTTTCTTACACAAATTCAAGATTTTCAATTCTTTTTGGCTTTTTTCATCCTATGCACCCAACGTTCCATCTCGCCCAGCCACAAAATCAGCGATGTTCCAATGACGATGCGTATCCAGTCGCCGAAAGGCAAGGGCACCACATTGAACATCTCGCCGCCGAAAGAGATGATAAGCACTTGACCGAGCGCTATTATTAATACGGTAAGGCCAAAACCACGCCTAATGTCCTTGTTGAACAAGCCCTTAAACGCAGAGTCCATGGTATGATAGGCCTTGGCGTTGAAGATGTTCCAAAACTGCATGAAGACGAAAATGGTGAAGAGTAGCGATAGCTCCTTCGGGGTGAAATTGCCGCCGACATGATGGAAATTGAAATAGCTCGCAAAATAATCTCGGAAAGAAAACTCCGCCAACGAGTCGACATGATAATGCATGAAATACTGGATGAAACCGAACAAAACGGCCACAAACAATAGTCCCACGCCAAAGATTCGTCTGCCCATGTCCTTGGTGATGATGAAGGCCGTACGCGAACGAGGTTTTTCATTCAACACACTTTGGTCAGGAGGCAACGAAGCCAAAGCCATGGCCGCAAAGGTGTCCATAATCAGGTTGATCCACAGCATCTGTGTCACCGTAAGTGGCGACGAGGTGCCCATCACCGCGCCCAACAGCACGATAAGGCATGCCGCCACGTTGATGGTCATCTGGAACAGGATAAAACGCTGAATGTTATGATACAAAGAACGGCCCCACATCACGGCACGGGCGATGCTCTTGAACGAATTGTCGAGAATGGTGATGTCGCTGGCTTCCTTGGCCACCGAGGTACCGTCGCCCATCGAAAGGCCGATTTGCGCCTTGTTCAAGGCGGGTGCGTCGTTGGTGCCATCGCCCGTCACGGCAACCACCTCTCCTCTTTCCTGCAACAGACGCACAAGACGTTCCTTATCGGAAGGTCTTGCCCGTGACATGATCTTCAGGTCACCGACACGCTCACGGAGTTCGTCATCGGTCAGCAGATTGAATTCCTTGCCTGTAATCATCTGTCGCTCAGGATCGTCATTATCCGTCCAAAGCCCCACTTGCCGACCGATTTCGCGAGCTGTGCCAGGCGTGTCACCCGTCACAATCTTGATGCTGATGCCAGCGTTGAGACAGTCTTTCACCGAGTCGGCCACATCGTCGCGGATGGGGTCGATGATGCCGACAAGGCCGAGGAAACAAAGGTCCTCAACCTGAAGCTTGCCATTGGCGAAGACAGTATCCAACTCACCCTCCGTGATGTACTTATAGGCGAATCCCAGCGTGCGCATGGCTTTGTTCTGGTATTCCAGCATCTTCTCTTCCACCTCGCAGCGCACCCAATAAATGCCAGCCTCTCCATCGTATTTCATGACCGTGGCACAACGCTTTAACACAATCTCTGGAGCGCCTTTCACATACAGCACATATCTCCCTTTGGTCGGTGTCTTGACCACTGTGGCCATGTACTTATATTTTGTCGTAAATGGCAGCTGTTTGACAATCTTGGTGTTGTCGCGAATTCTGACGAAGTCCACATTATTGTCGAAAAGCCAAAGTAGCAAGGCACCCTCGGTGGGGTTGCCAATCACCTTGGCCTTTTTTTGGTCGCTATAATCCAAGAACGCCGTCGAATTGACCGCAATGCCTTCCGTCATCAACTGCCCCACCATCGAATCGTCGGGGACGCCGTCCTTCAAACCATAGATGAGGCAATCGCCCAGGCTCATGCGGTTTTTAGTGAGCGTACCCGTCTTGTCCGAACAAATCACCGTGGCGGCCCCCATGGTCTCGCAGGCATGCATCTTACGCACCAAGTTGTTGGTTTCCAGCATCCTCTTCATGCTCATAGCCAAACTCAAGGTAACGCTCATGGGCAGACCTTCCGGCACAGCCACCACAATCAGCGTGACGGCAATCATCAGCGTGTTGAGCAGATAACGGGCGAAATCCATCCATTCGAAGGGCATGTGGTCGCCATAAATGAAATACATCAGCAGACGAAGCACGACAATCAAGCCAGCAATGACGTAACTGGCTATGGTGATGCCATTACCCAATTTGTCAAGTTGTTCGTTAAGTGGTGTCTTCACCTTATTGTCGATTTGCGCACCGCGATACACATCGCCCCATTCCGTGTCGTCACCCACCTTCTCGACCACAAACACACCATGGCCTTCCATCACCGTACAACCACGACAAACATAGTTGGAAGGATAAGTCGCCTCCTCTTTAAACTCTTCTTGATTGGTGGTTTTACTGCAAGAAGGCTCACCCGTCAGGTCGGACTCGTTGACCCGCATGGCCACGGCTTCCATCA
>JAEEGK010008031.1_pt1 | contig 25036 bp, 19 predicted proteins | sample 8958771 | NCBI WGS metagenome assembly JAEEGK01 (sample SAMN16246547, study PRJNA631951) | gut metagenome | biome: gut microbiome; feature: rumen; material: SC-attached | host: Bos | place: Iran: Karaj | collected 2018-10
AAAAAAAATAAAAAAAAAACAAATAACTATATATATTATCACAAAAAAAAAAAAAACATATTAAAAATATATTAAAAATTTGACCCCACCGAGAGTCGAACTCGGGACCCACACCGTGTTAAGGTGTTGTCATAACCAACTAGACCATAGGGTCTCACAAAATTAAAAAAACATTTAATATTTTATTTAATATTTCAAAATTTAAATAAAATTAAAAAAAATGATAAAAAATTATTACTTAAAAAAAAATAAATAATAATAATATTTACAATATTTAAATAAAATTTATTTTAATAATTTAAAATATAAAAAACTAATTAAATTCTATAAACACTTATTCATTATTTTTATTACTTTTACTATTATTATTCTCTTTTTCAATTTCACTTCTTCTTTCATCAATAATTTTTTTATAAATATTTCCCAATCCTTCAAATTTAACTTTCTGAGTATTAATTTTTAAATTTTCAATTTTTTTTTGAATAAACTCACTTTGTTTCGGAATAACAAATTTTTTATCATCATCTTCTCTTTCATCAAAGATAACAATATTACTATCAAAAGTTTGTTTTTTTATAGTTCGATATAAAATATTTCCTAAATACTTTTCAGAAAATTGACAATCACTAAATAAATTTTTTAAACTCATTTCATGAGAAACAATATTATCAAATAATTTTTCTTCAGAATTTAAAAAATTTTGATCTTTAACAATTTTATCATTAAAACCTTCATTATTATTCATTCCCATCATAACAGCATTCATATTATTTATATTTTGTACATTCATTAAATTATTAGGAAAAGTAGAATGATTTAAATTAGGAATATTTTGAATTTTAAATTGTGGTGGATTCATCGCAGGAAAAAACATATTTTTTTTTAAATAAATCATATTAATATTATTTTTATCTGATAACTCTTCTTTATAATTTTTATGATTTGATGATGATGATGATGATGAATTCTTTGATTTTCCTTTTGATGAATGATCTGAACGATATGAACTATGTTTTGAATGATGAGTATGACTTTTTTCTTTTGATTTTTTTATTTCTTTTTTTGATTTTTCTGAATCTTTTGAACGATGTTTTGATTCTTTTGATTTCTTCTTTGTTGAATGATGATGACGACTTCTATCTCTATGATGATGTGATTTTTTATCTTTTGATTTTGAAGTGTGACGATGTTTATGAGAACGAGATGAACGAGAATCTTCACTTGAAGAATTCATATTTTAATATTTTTTTTATTTTTATTTTTTTTGATTTTTATTGTTTTAATTTTTAATTTTTTAAGGTTTTTTTTTTTTTAAATATTTTATTTTTATTTTTTATTTTTTATTTAATTATGTTTTTGGAAAAAATATTAAATTTTGATTATGGGGGTAAATGTAATTTTTTTTTATATGATATTTATATTTTTATTATAGTTTTGTACTGCTGAAAATTTAAATAAATGTTCTTTACCTTATTTTAATTGTAATAAATTAATAAAAAAAACTGAATCAATTGATGAAAAAGCAGAAGTATATATTTTAAATGATAATGACTTAAATATAAAAAAGATAAACTTAAATAAAAGTGATATAATAAATGTGGGAGATTTTTCAAAATCTTTTACAGAACCTCAAAAAATTTTAGAATTAATAGTAGAAAATTCAGTAACAATTGAAAAAGGTGAATCAATAATTATAAGTCCAAATGGATTATTAAATTCTAAAAAAAAAAGAAGAAAAATAAATAATGAAGTTTTATTTGGTTATTATTCTGATTTATCTCAAATTGATGAAATTGATTATGAATTAGCCCCAAATCCTATTATGCAAAATACTGGTTTTGATAATAATAGTTTTAGATATAATGAAAAAAATGAAGGAGTTTATTTTTGTATTTATTATAAATTTGATTGTCAAAAATATTTTATTAAAGATTATGAAAAAGGTTATGGTACTTTTATTAAAATTGAAAATGAATATAAAATAAAAGATAATTCTCTTTTTAATATTGGTGATTCTTATTTAGTTTTTACTTTTTATAATAATCAAAATAATAATAATAATAATAATAATAATGATAATAATAATGATGAAGAAAATTATAATCAAAATTATAATAATATATGTTTAAAAGCTTATTCAGGTTCTATTACATATGAACCAATATTTTTTAAATATGATTTTAATAAAGAAATTACAATTGGAAGAAGTGAAAATTCAAATGTTGTAATAAAAGATAAAATGTTATCAAGAGTACATTGTATATTATTTTATGAAGAAAATAAAGGTTGGTTAATTAAAGATGGAAATGAAATGAATCAACCAAGTACAAATGGAACTTGGGTTTTTGCATATGATGAATATGAAATATATGATGAAATGATTTTTAAAAGTAATTCCAATTTATTTTCTTGTCATTTAAGAAATATAAGTAATTAAATATAATAAAAGGGATAATAAATATAAATTATATAGTAAATTAAATAATTATTAAAAAAATATTAAAAAAAAAACATTTATTATTATAATTAATCTGTTATAAATAAAATAATAAAAATGTACGACAGACATTTAATAACTTTCAAAGATAAAGCAGAATACTATAATAAAATTTATCCTCCACTTCATCCAAATTATGATCCAAAAACAAGAATTTTTACTAAAAAAGCAAAAGATAATGATTTTGTTTTTCAAAATGGAGAACTTATTTATAGTAAAGAAAAAGATTTAGATTTAACTAATGCAAATCAAATTTTTCCTTCATTTAATGAAGCCCAAAGAGAACAAAATGTACATGAAAAAATATCATATTATTTAAATAATAATATTGTTCCTGTAAATTTTAATTTTTTTTAATATTTAAATAGGGATTTTCTTCTGAAAGTTATGATAATTTTAGAAAAGATAGACTTTATTGTTCTGAAGAAGTAAAAGATCCTGAAGCTTATGTTGTTGATAAAGAGTATAATATTAAGAAAGATGATTTGTCTATTTATAATGAAAAATTTTTCCAAGAGAAAGAAATTGATAAAAAAAGAAAGAAAAATGAAGCTGAAAAATTAGGAAAAGATGGTGCTGCTAAGTAATAAATAATTCTTTTAAAAGTTTATTTGAAAATTATAAAAATTTTTTTTTATTTAATTTTCTTCAATAAAAAAAATTAAGATAAGTTAAAAAAACAAATTTAACTATTTATTTTAAATTAATTAATAATAGTATAATTAAACTAATTTAAAAGATTCAAAATATTAAAAAACATAATATCAAAATTAAAATATTCTAAAATTAAATAAAAAACAAAATTCTCAATACTAATATTATCAAATTCAAAACCAATTGAAAACATTAAAAAAAAAATATAATCATTTCAAAAAAAAAAAATATAAATAAAAACGTTTATAAAAAGAAGTTATATTAAAATAAAATAAAAAAAAAATGTCTCAAAATGAAAGTCAAAATGAAATAGGAGAAAATATAGTAGAAAAAAATGAAAAAGTAGAAGATTTAGAAGAATCAGGAGAAAAAATGGTAGAAGTAACAGATAAAGGAATAAATACAGAAGAACTTTCCCCAGAAAAACTTGAAGAATTAGTTAGAACTAATCCAGAATTAAATGAAGAACTTTTAAATGATGAACAAGAAGTAAAAGAAGAAAAAGAAATAGATGAAAATGAATTAAAAAAAAAATTAATTGAAGAATTAAATGAGAAAGATAAAATATTTGATTTACTTGTTAAATCAAATAATGAATTGAAAAATAAAATTGAAATGTCTAATGAGAAATATAAAAAAATTTTAGAAAAAATAGAAGAAAAAAAAAATGAAGATATTGAATCAAAGTTAACAAATCAAATAAGAGAAATGGAAAAAGAAATAAGTGCAAATAATACTGAAACTGAAAGGTATAAAAAAATGATTGATAAATTAAAAAATAAAATTGAATTTAAATCAAATTTAGAAAGAGCTTTTAATTTACAAACAATTTTAAAACAAGAAACTACAAAAAATAATGAATTAAAAAAACAATATAATTCATTATTAAAATTAAATGGTGTACAATCTAAATTTATTAATAATTATGATAAAGAAAATCAAATAAGTGAAAAAATTGATATTTTAAAAAGTGAAATTAAACAAACTAAAGATAGTATAAAAGAATATCAAGATAAATTTAATAAACAAGATAGATTTATTAGATTAATTCATGAAAAAATTTTATCTTTAGAAATGATGATTAAAAAAATGAAAGAACCAAAAGTAAAAGAAATGAAATCTTTTACGAAAGAAGAATTAAAAGATACTCTTGATTTAATTAAAACTTTAAAAGATCAAATTACAGAAAATAGAAATCAATTAAATTCAATTACAAAAACAAATGATGAAAAATTACATCAATTACTTGCACAAAATAAAAAAATTGAAGTTGATTTTAAAGAAGCTGAAAAAGAGAATAAAAGATTAGTTTTTAGGAAAAATGAATTAAAAAGACTAATTAAAAATACTAATATGGGTTATAATACAAAAAATTTCCAAGTTAAAAGAAGTAAATATATATTAAAAAATAAAGAAGAAGAAAAATATAATCAAGATATAGAAGAAGAAAATAATAATAATAATAATAATATTGAAATTGTAAATGAAAATAATGAAAATAATAATAATGAAGAAATAAATGATAATCAAAAACTCTTTTCTAAAAACCCTAATAAAATTGAAGAACCTGAAGAAGATATTAATGAAAATAATGAAAACAATGAGAATAATGAGAATAATGAAAATAATTCTGAAGAAAATAATTTAATTATTGATAGTAATGCACCAATTAATAATGAAAATGAAAATAAAAATGAAAATAATGATAATGAAAAAAATGAAAATAATGATAATGAAAAAAATGAAAATGATGATAATGAAAAAAATGAAAATGAAAAAGAAAAAGAAGATAATGAAAATGCTGGAGGAGATGAAGTTCAAAATAATGATGATTTATCATAAAAAATAATAATTATATATATTAATAAATTTAAAAAAAAAAATATATTTTTAAAATTATTTTTAATAATTTTTAAAAATTATATATTTTAAAAAATTTTAAAATGTATCATTTAATAAAAAACTTAAATATATAAATTTAATAAAATTTTATTTTTTATCATTTAAAAAAAAAGAATGAATCAAATAAATACACCAGAAGTAATTTTATCAAAAGTAAATGAATTACTGAAAAAAAATGATGATGAAAGTGCTTTAATAATAATAAATGATTTCTTAAGTAATAACAAAAAAAAAATTTGGTCACAATCAATGGAAGATTTAATAATAAAATTTGTAGAATTAGCAATAAATCAAAATAAATTAAAATATTTAAAAGAAGCATTAAATTTTTATAGAGGATTAAGTCAAGTAACAAATATAGATTCTTTTGTTTCAGTTTTAACAGAAACAAAAAAAATTGTAGAAGATAAATTTATTCAAGCATTAAAAAATTATAAAGGAATTAAAGTAGATGTAAATGATTTAGATGATGATCAAGATAATTCAAATGATATTTTTAGTGAAAGTGTATCAAATTCAAAAGAAAAAGAAGATTTAATAATAAGTCAAAAATTCATTTGGGAAACTTATAAAATTTTATTAGATATAACAAAAACAAATTCTAAATTATTTACTTTATATTCTCAAATTTTAAAAGCTGCTTTTGATTTTTGTAAAGATAATAAAAGAACAGCAGAATTTAAAAGATTAAGTGATAGTGTAAGAAATTATTTACAAACATTAATAAAAAGTCAAAAAAAACAAAATTTTTTAAATAAAGTTCAATTATCAAATCCAGAAGTTTTAAGAATTTTAATTCAAATGAGATTAAATCAAATTAATACTGCAACTTATTTAGAACAATGGTTAGAAGCTTTTAAAACTGCAGAAGATATTATTTATTTAATTGATAAATATGAAAAAATTCCTGCTCCTACAAAAGATGATAAAGATAAAAGTAAAAAAAAAACATTGAAATTAAATCCAATTTTAAAATTAGAATTTTATACTAATATTGAAAAATTATTTTGGATATCTAATTATCCTTTATATCATTCATATGCAAATATAAATGTTAAAAATATTATTAATAAAGCAAATATGAATTTAAATGAAAAAGCAAAAGAAAAATTAAAACAATTTAATTTAGATGATTTAAATGAAAAAATTGTTCTTTCTGTTTTATCTGCTCCTAAAAAAAATGTATATACAAATTATATTAAATTTGGTGATGAAATTTATGAAGAACAAAATGATATTGAAATTGAAACTTGTAAAAGAATGATAACTATTTTAAAATTATCTCATGTACCTTCAAGACAATATTTAATTAATTATATTATAAATAATAATATTTTATCAGAATGTCCTCAACATATTCAACAATTATATGATATTTTTGAAAGGGAAAATAATCCAATTAAAATTACAAAAAAATTTGTTAAAATTATTTCAATTATAGAAAAAGAAAATAAAAGTGAATTTATAAAGTATATTAATAATTTAAGAGAAAATTTAATTATAAAATGTATTACTTTAATATCTAAATCTTATGATTCAATATCAATTGATAGGTTAATGAAATTATTCAAACCTTGTGGATTAGATGAAATTCAAATTGAAGATATTTTAATTGAAATATCAAGAATTGGTTTAGTTAAATGTCAAATTAATCATAATGATAAAATTATTAATTTCAATATTAATGATAATAAAACTGAATTTTTTAATAAAAATATAAATAATTTTATTATTAATTCAAAGAAAATAATTGAAGAAATTGTAAAAAGAACAAATGTAGAAAAGATTAAAAAATTAAGAGAAAAAATTTATGAACAAATAAGAATTGAAAATAATGAATCATTTAAATTAACAGAAGAAAGAATGACAAATATAAAACAAAAAGTAACAGAATTAAAACATTATTTTGAAAATAAAAACGTAATTAAATTTGAATTAAAAGAACAAACATTAGATACAAAAGAACAAAAAAGAAAAGAATTAATTGAACAAGAAAGATTAGAAAAAGAACAAATAAAAAATGCTCAACAGAAAAAAGAATATGAAAATAAAATAAAAAGATATGTAATAGATTTATTAAGAAAATATACAAATTCAATTCAATTAAATGATGGTAAAAAAATAAAATTAGATGATTTATTAAAAGATTTAAATAGAGTAAGTGAAGAAGAAATATTAAAAGCATTACAAGAACAAGAAACAGAATCAAAAATAAAAAAAGAAAAAAGATTACATCAAATAAATAAAAATTTAGATTATACCTTAAGAGAATATAGAAAAAGAGATAATGAAAAATTTGAAGCAAAAATGAAAAAAGAAGAAGAAGAATTTAATTCAATTTTAGAAAAACAAAGTAAAGATTATTACGATGAAAAAATAGGAATGAAAGAAACATTAAAGAAATTTAAACCATTTAAAGACACATATTTTACAAAAATTAAAAATGACAACACAAAAAAATACAATGAAGAAATGTTAAAATTTAAAAAAGATTTAGAAAAACAAGTACAAGAAGATATATATAAAGAATTAAAAGAAGAATTTAAAAAATATTTCGATGACTTCAAAAAAAAAGAAGAAGAAGCAGAGAGTAAAAATAAAAAAAGTGAAAGTTGGGTTCGTGGACAAACTTATAATAAAAATCGTGATTTTCATAGAGGTTCAAATTATCAAGAAGTTAAAAAAGAATATACTCAACCTTTAGAATTTAATAGAGGTGGAAATTATAGAGCTGAAGATCAACCTGTTAGAAAACCAGTTAATCAAAATAATAATAATGATGGATGGAATAGAGGAGGTAATGCTGAGAAACCTAAAGAAAAACCTAAAGAGAAACCTAAAGATAATGAAATGTGGGTTAGAGGAGGAGGCATTGTTGATAAAAATAAAGAAAAAACTAAAGAAAAAAAAAATGATAAAGGTAAAGATAATACATTTTATAGAGGAGGTAATTCTGATAAAAATAAAGATAGTAATGATGGTTGGAGTAGAAGTGGTAATGCTGAGAAAAAAAAATAAGATTTTTTTTTTTTTGTTAATTTGTTATATAATGTTTAAATTTTGTTTGATTTTTTGATTATTTAAAAAAAATTTTTTTTTATTATTTTTTTATGAATTTAAATAAAGTTATTTTTAAATAAAATGGGTATTTTGTTTATTTATTATCTAATTAAATTACTTTATTTATTACTTTATTATATAATCCTTTTCTATTATAAACTGTAATTATAAAAAAGATAATAAACTCAAAAAAAAAACAAAATAAAAAAAGAAGCAAATAATCTTAACGATAAGATTTTTGGTATCTTGCTCTAGCACCAGGACCACCATATTTTTTAGGTTCAATTCTTCTATTATCAGCAACTAATAAAGTTTTATCATAATTCATAAAATCTTTTCTAACTTTATCCTTTTCTTCTTCATCAACATATTTTTGATTCCAAGCAACAATACCTTTTGCAATTGCCATTCTTGCAGCATATAATTGTGCAACTGCACCTCCTCCAGAAACTCTTACTTTTATTCTTAAATTTTTAAAATGATCAATACCTAATATTAATATTGGCTCAAAAATTTTTATTCTTAAAGGTTTTGGTTCTATATTTTGTATTGGTACTCTATTAATTGTTATATTTCCTTTTCCTTCTTGAACAACTGCATTTGCTATTGCATTTCTCTTTTTACCATGTGTATAAACCATTTTTAAATCTGATTCTTTTTTTATTCTTTGTTTCATATTTTTACCCATTTTTTTTTTTTAATGAATTTTTTTTTAAAGATATAATGAAATATAAAATATAAAAAACAAAAAATAAAAATTTAAAATTAAAGAAATATAATTAAAACAAAAAAAAAAAATACAAATACAAATTAAAAAAAATCTATTATAATAATAACATCCAAAAATAAAATAATATAATTTAAAAAAAAAAAACAAAACAAAAGAAAATAGATATAAAACCAATAAAATGAAAAATAAAAACATATAAAAAAATGTCAACCAAATATGAAAAGAACGTATACCTTGCAATGTTAGCAGAACAATGTAACCGTTTCACAGAAATGGTAAATTTCCTTGAAGACATGGTTCGTTCTCGTGATAAAGACCTTAATTCAGATGAAAGAAACCTTTTATCAATAGCATACAAGAATTCAGTTTCAGGAGGAAGAAGCGCCCTTCGTACAATAATGGCATATGAAAATAAAGAAAAAAAAAAAGAAAATTCAACATTTCTTCCATTTATTCAAGAATACAAAAAAAAAGTAGAAGAAGAATTAACAAAAACATGTAAAAATGTTTTATCAACAATTGACAGTGAATTAATGAAAAAAGCAAGTGATGATGAAGCAAAAGTATTTTATACTAAAATGAAAGGAGATTACAATAGATATATTGCAGAATATGCTGATGGTGATTTAAAAAAAGAAGTTTCTGATGCTGCTCTTGCTTCTTATAATGAAGCTACTGATCATGCTAAAAGTCTTCCTGTTTTAAATCCTATTGGATTAGGTCTTGCTTTGAATTTTTCTGTATTTTATTATGAAGTTATGAATGATCATGCTAAAGCTATTCAAATTGCTAGTGAAGCACTTGATAAAGCTAATAAGGAATTACCTAATATTGATGAAGATGCTGAAGAAAATAGAGATACTGTTAGTATTGTTAATTTACTTAAAGAGAATTTAGATATGTGGAAAAGTGAAGAAGAAGGTGGAGATAATTAAATAGTCTTTTAAGGTTTTTTTGGATATATTTGGTTTTATTAAAAAGAACTTTTTTAATTTTTAAAAATAATTTTCTATTTAAATTTTAGATGTGAATAATATTGAGAAAATTTAAGATTTTTTTTTTTTTAATATAATGTTTTTTTTAATGTTTTTAAATTTTAATTTTCATTAAATAATAATTTATATAAAAAATTATTATATTTCTTTATAATTTTAAATATTTAATATATATTAATAATAATTAAAATGGATTTAACTATTACTAAAAAATACATTCAATACAATTTATAATATAATAAGGATGATTTTTTGTTTTTAAAATTGTTAATTTTTTATTCAAACATTCTTTATAATATAATATAATTTATAATATATTGACAAAATTCTCTATATTTATTTTTTAATTTTTATTTATATTATGAATCATTTGATTCAGATTCATTGCTTTCTGATAAAGCAGATGAATCAAAAGCAGAATTCATAATTTCTATTTCTTTATATATATAATCAATTGAATTAATATTTTCTTCATCTTCTTCAATTGTATCTAAATAATCTAAAGACTCCATTGCTTTATTTTTTTCTTCTAATATTTTACCTAAATTTTCTAAAGGTTCCAATTTTAATTTACCTCCATAAACAATTAATGTTTGAAATTGTTTTTTTTTTTCATTTCCATACGATAAATTTGATTCATTAAATAAACAAAGTGGTTTAATAACGTTACTACTCATACTATTCATCTTATAATATTTTAAAAAAAATTATAAAAAAAATAAATAAAAAAAAAAATAAAATAAAATAAAAAAAATATAACCAATAATAAAAAAAAAACAGAAAAAAAAAAAACAAATTCAAAATAAAAAAAAAATGTCAAACTACAATAGAATATCAGCAATAAATTCAGATGGTTTTAAATCAACATTAAATTATGGAAATCCGACTCCTCAAAATACAACAACAGAAACATTTCGTTCAAATGGAGGAAACATAATCTCAACACCAGAATTTAAAACATCTCGACCACCATCAAATAATAATTTTTCAAATACAGGAAGATTAAATCCAATAATTTATGATAATAGAATGCAAGACTTAGAAGCAAAATTACAAACATTAGAACAAGCAAATCAAATATTGCTTTCTAGATTAAATGCTAATGAAAGAAATTTTGATGAACAAATTAAAGAACTTCAACTTCGTGCATTTGAAGAAAGAGATAATAGAATTAAATCAGATAAGACTATTTCTTTAATTAATGATCAAAATATTTTAAATGCAAATGATTTAAATTCAAAGATTACTATGTTACAAGAATTAATTGATAAAGGAGAACAGATTAATAATCAACAAAGAGAAAGAGATTCTGAATTGTATAAAACTTTAATAAGTAAATTAACTGCTAAAGTATCTGAAACTGTTAAAATGGAAGTTGAAGCTCGTTATAAGGCAGATTTAAATAATAAAGTTTATAGTCAAGGTTTGACTAATCAATTTCAAACTGAATTAGATACTTTAAAAAAAGATTTTGAAGATATTATTAATAAAACTAAATATGATATTCAAACTGTTTCTAAAGAATGTTCTGAGAGAACTCATAATGTTTCTAAATATATTGATCAACAAATTAATGATGCTATTAATGGAAAAGGAAATTCAAGTGAAAATTTAAAAAATTTTGTTCATAAATTAACTGATCAAATTAAAACTAATTTAATATCACAAAATAATCAAAATGAAACTTTTGCTTTGAGATTTAATAAAATAGAAAAATATTTAAAAATAATGAAAGAAGAAACATATCAATTTATAGGTAGAGTTGAAGAAAGATTAATTAATAAAATGAAAGAAGTTAAATTATATACTGAAGCAAATATTAAAAAAAGTAATGATTATGTTAATAATAATATATATGAATTTTCACAAAAAGTAGATCAAAATTTTGATTTATTAGCAGGTCAATTAATAGATACTAGAAATAGAATAAATGAAAAATTTGAAACAATTGAAATGGAAAATAGATCAAGATTTAAATCTTTAGTTGAAGATATGGATGAAGTTTGTAATAGAATTTATCTATATGAAGATATATTAAAAAGATATGATGAAGAATATTTAACATTAAAAGATAATTTAGAAAAAAATATTGCAGACTTAAGAGCATTATTTGATGTTCATATTGTAAATGAAAGAATGTTATATACAATTGAAAATAATTTTATTCAAGAACAAGTAGATAAAATGAATTCAAATTTAAATGAATATAAAGAAATAACAGATAAAACAATTGAAGAAATGAAAACTGATACAAAAATAAACTTTGATAATGTGAATGAAAGAATAAATAATCTTAATAAAGATATTAATTCAATAGAAGAAAAAAATATTGAATTAAAAGAAGATGTTAAAAATAAAACTGATAATATAGAAGTGAAACAAATAATGTTTGAAATGGAATCAAGAATTGATAGTGATATAATAATGGATTTAATTCAAAGAAGTAAAAATACTGAATTTTCATTTGGTCAACAATTAAAATTACATGATGAAGATATTCAAAAATCAAAAAATGATATTTCACAAAATAAAAATACAATAACACAAATTCAAAATGATATTACAAGACTTGATACTGCTTTAGATACTTCAGGTAATCAATTAACAGAACAAATTGAAAATATTAAAAATAGAGCAAAAGAAGCTGAAAGAGAAGATGGTGTACAAAGAACTTTAGAAAAAATTATTAATAATGTAGAAACAATTGTAGAAAGAGAAAATTTAATGACATTAACAGAAGGAAATGAAAGTAATTTTTTAAAGAAATTTGAACAAATTGAAAAAATTTCAAATGATAATCAAAATACAATAAAAGAACTTAAAAAGAAAGTTGATAAATTAAATGAAGAAGGTGAAAAAACAAAAAAAGCAAGTGAATTAGAAGTAAAACAAATAACAGATCAAATATTAAATAATATAGAATTTAATAATATTTATAATATATTAAATTCTGGTAAATTATTAAAGAAAAAATTATCTGATGAAAATATTGGTAAAAATGATAATATTTTAGATAAAGAAGAAAATGATATTATTGATAATAAAATTAATAATGCTCTTGAAAAAATTAAAAATGATAATATTAATATGTGGGAAAATTCAGTTAAATTAACACAAAGAGTTGATGAATTAGGAAATATTAGAGAAATAATTAATAATATTCCTCCTGTAATTTATCCTAAAAATGAATCTTTAAGAAGATTATTAGATGTTGATTATTATGAAAATCAAAATCCTGTTCCAGTTGTTCCTGATTTATTTTCTAGATTAAAACTTATTTATCAAAATGAAGGAAATGATAATAATAATAATGAAGATGGAAATAATGTTCAAATTCAAAATAATGTTCAAAATAATGAAGACCTTATATAATAATAAAATAATAAAAAATAATAAATTTTTTATATTCTTATAAATTTTAATTTTTATATTTTTTTTTAATTGAGTTTTAAATATTTTTAAATATTTTTTTTTATTTTCTATTATTAAATATTACAATATATTATTATCATTACAATAATTTAAAATGGATTTTACAAATGTAATATTTTTTAAATCTTTTTGATTTTTTTTTGTTTTTTTATATATTTTCATTTTTAATTTTTGAATAATATATTCTGAAGTAGAAATAATTTTATATGAAAGATTCAGATTGTTTAAAATATATTGAAGACCATAAAACCAATTTTTAGCAAGTTCTTCTTTTTTAAAAATCAAATCAAGACTTCTTAATTTACAAATAAAAGATAAACCTGTCCAAGGTTCTTTTGAATTAGGAATATTTTTTAATTTAGAAATAAAATTTTTTGATTTGAATCCAAAAGTAATTTTTAAGATTTGTTTTAATTTTAGACATTTATCTGGTTTTGTTGCACCATTATTATTATAAACTTCAATTTGTTTATTTTCAAAATTAACTCTATAAAAATGTTGTTTAATTCCATTATTTCCCACATTTAATTTTAATAAAATATTTCCATCCATTATTTTAATATAACTTCCCTCAAAATAATTTTTTATTTTTTTATTATTAATAATTTCTATTCTTTCTTTTTCTACTTTTTCTAATTTCTTTTGAAAAAGTTGAAAATAAATTCCTTTTTGAATTCTATTATATATTTTAGCTATATTATCATTAAATCTTTTTTTAACTGAATTATTTATTATATTTTTAAAAGGTTCCATTACTTTTTTTGAAAAATATATATTTTTATTTTCAATTATACTCAAAGTTTCTTGTATTTGACTATTTATTTGAATTTTTGTTTCATTATTTTGTAGATTATCAATTTCTGAAATTGTTTGATTTAAAATATTTATTAATATTTTCTGAAAAGATTCTTGTTCTGAAATTTTATTTTTAATATTATTATCTTCATTAATATTATTTCTTTTATTATTTTCTTGCTCAATTAATTCTAAAATTTTTTGTTCATTCTCAAATAATAGTTCATACATTTTTGTTGATGTTTCTAATTTTGAATTAAAATCATCAATATAATTGTTTATATTTTCATTTAATTTATTTTGAAAATTCTTTGACTGATTTATTGTTTTAATCAATGTATGAATTTTAACAGTAGAATCTATTTCTTCTTGAGATTTATCATTCATATCTTTACCTTCTTTATTAAATTCTTTATTATATAAAATAATTTGTTCTAAAAAAAGTATAAAAATTAATCCATTATAATCTTCAATTTTTTTAAAAACTTCTTCAGTTTGGCTAATACATTTAAAAAAAGATTCTAAATTATTAGTCTTTAAATAATTATTAAATTCTTTAAATAAATTATGAATTGATTTTTTAATTGTTAAATTATTATCATATTCCTCATTAAATAAAATAAGATTATTATTATTGTTATTTGAATTAATGGAGAGTGGCTTATTAAGATTTAATGAAGAACATCTAAATAAAATATAAATTATATTTTGTATTGTATATAATTTATTATTATTTTCTTTTTGTTTATCAATTATATCAATCATTGAATTCATTATATCTATACTATCCTCTAAATTATTTTGTATAAAATAAAAAAGAACCAGATTACTTCCTATTTTAGAAAATAAAATTAAATTAATAGAATCAATATCATTATTTTTTTTATTCATTTCCTCAATATATTCATAATATAACTTCTTTAAAATATCCAATCCTTTTAAATCTCCAGTCATATATTTAGCAATTCCAATATGACATTGAGATTCTTTTTTTTTAAAATCATCATTAATTGATTCTGCAATTTTATATGCTTCTTCAAAATTAAATAAACCTTCTTTATATTTATGATTTTTTATATTTGAAAAACCTGAATTTATATAATTTACATATTTTCCTTCATTATTTAATTGAGAATATAGTTCTTCATTTTCTGATATTTGAAGAATTGGAATATTCATAATTTTATTATTGTGATTATCAAAATCATTTGAATTATTTTCTTCACTTTCATCTTCTCTAAAAATATTATTATTTATTATATTATCCATCATTTTTTTATTTAATATATTTACTATTAATTTTCTTTTTAAATATTTTTAAATATATTTTATAATTAATTTATAAAATAATTTACTATTTAATTAGGATAAGTAAAAAATAAGTATATGTATTATAACAACTGAAATGATTAAAAATTTTTTGAATTATTATTCTCTTTTCCAATGAACTAATAAGAACAAATAATTTTCAAAAATATAAATTATTAATTTCTAAACTGTACAAATTTGTATTCCAGTAATTTCATCAAAAAAAGAAGTTTTATTTCCTTTCAAAGTCCAATCATCCTCTTTTTTCCTGTTAAAATTTATATATTTCATATTAATTAATGAATCAGAAAAAATTTCAAAAAAATAATTGATAAACTCTTCCATAATCCCCATTTATTTTATCATGGTGAAAAAATTCTCTATTTGAAACTATATATTTTAAACTTTTTCCAATTATATGATTTACACAAACTGAATATAATAACATTGCTTCAATAATATATGAATAATTTTCTGCTTTGTTAAATCATTTATATAATCTGACCATCCATGTCTTTTGAAATAAATTTGATATTTTAATAATATACATTTTTTATTTTCATTTTTGAATTTTATATATGTTATTATTATTATAATCAATTGAAATAATAAAATTAATATTGAATAATGTTTACTTATTTTCTTTTTTATTTCTGGAACTTTATTTTTATCAATGTATCCATTTATCTTTAAATCTATTAGAATTTCTTATTTGAATTTAGAATTTTATATTTTATATTATTAAACATTTAAAATTTAATTACTTTAAAAATTGTTTCAGAGGGATTTTTTAATATTTATAAATAATTTGATTAATTAATTAATAATAAAAAATGAAAAAACATCTTTATAATATTAATAATAATGTTACTTTAAATAGGCAAGTATACTTAAAAGGAAGAAATAATTATAAAATATCATTTGAAAGTAATAATATAAGAAAAGTTCAAAATAATAATGATGATAATTCACAAAAACATATAAGAAATAAAACAGAACCTTTAATGAATAAAATGGACAAAAAAAATATAATAAATATACCAAAATATTTTGAAGAATCTTTACAAATTTTACATACAATTCAACATTATGTTACAATGAGTGCAGAAAATAATAATAAATCATTAATTAAAGAAAAAACAAATGTAAAAACAAACAAAAAAGTAAAACATAGTAAAAAACAATTTTATATAAAACTAACTTCAAATCAAAAATTTGATATGGCAAAAAATATAATAGATGATTCAAATAAAAGAAAATTAACATATTCAAATTTATTTAACATGATAAATATATCAATAGATGAAATTAAAAACATTTTGTTATATGATAATCAAAACTTTATTCAAAAAGAAAATAAAGTAAATTTTAATATACAAATTCCAGTAAAAGAAATTCTTCCTTTTCAAGATGATATAAGTAGTATAACAGTATATAATTTTTCTGAAAGTGAAATTAATGAAAAAATAATAATAAAAGAAACACCTAAAAAAGAACAAATGGGAATTTTAAAAACAAGTAAAAATGATGATGAAAGTTCTACAATTATAAATGATGATTCATATGGTGAAAACAAAAATGTTGCTCCAATTAAAAATAAAAATATTATTAATAAAGGAAATAATACTAATTTAAGTACTGTAGTTAGTACTAATAATACTAATGCAAATTTAATTACTAATGAAAAGTTAAAAAATAAAAAAATTTATACTGAAGGAAATAATAATTTAAATGAATTAGAAAAAATTAATGAATTATCAAAAAAAAATTCTCAAGAAGAAATTCTAAATGATAAAAGAGAATGTAATATTTTTTAAAAAAAAAGAATAAAGGTAAAATAAAAAATTAATTAATTCTATCAAATTCTATTATATAAATAATAATATTATATATAAAAATATATTTATGATTTAAACAAATAAATAAAATGAATTCTCCAATAATAAAAAAAAGTAAAACTTCAAAAACAATAAAAAAGAATAAAAACAAAATAACATTTGATTTAGGAAAAGGATTAAAAAAAGAAAAATCATCATATTCAAATATATTTAAAGAAAAATTAAAATATGTATCAACAGATATTGGTTTGAGTCAAAATAAAAATGGTAGTTATTCAAATTTATATAAAGATGGTATTAAAATGAATACAGAAGATTTTGATAATAAAAGTTGTGCAAGTTTAAAAAATTCAACAATATTATCACAATCAGAAAGATTCATGACTGCTGGAAATAGTCCTAATAAAAAAAATATATATTCTCCTTTAAAAACTTCGCCTTTTAAAAAAAAAAATCCTATTATTTTTTCTCCTTTTAAAAAAGGAAAAAAAGGTACAAATAATGATTTTAGTTTATTAAAATGTGAAAATGGTGAAGAATATTTTAAATCTTTTAATAGTAGAAAAAAAAGTTCTAATGATGATGAAAATAATAGTAAAAATGATTTTGAAAAGAATGATAAAGATAATCATAAGAATAATTCAGATAAAAAAAATAATAAAAATGAAAATAAAAATAAAGATAAAAATAGTTTTAGAAAAAGTAATAAAAATAAAAAAAGTGTTAAATCACCTTCAAAAAATAAGAATAATAAAACATTTAATGATGAAATTGTAAAAAGTATTAATGGATTAATTAATAATGATATAAAAGAAGTAGATGAAGAAGATGAAAAAGATAATCAATTAGGAAATAAATTATATAATCTTATTAATATTGATGAAGATGATTCAAAAAAAAATAGTCAAAAACAATTAAATAGTAATAAATCAAATAAAAAAAATATGTTATTAAAAAATAATAATTCATATGAAGGATTTTCTAAAAAAAATAAATATTTTGACTTAAATATTTCTGAAATTGAAAAATATTTAAAAAAATCCAATTCATGTCAATTTTCTTATAATTATAAAGATTTTGAAACAATTAAAGAATTATTAGGTTATGATAAAAGTATAAAGAATATCAATAAAAAAGATTTGAATAAAAATATCTCAAATGATAATGAATACAAAAAAAGTGATAAAACAAAAATAAAAACTATTTTTTCTAAAGGAAAAAATATAAATAATATAACTAATGTCTTAGTAAAGTCTATAAAAAATAATTCGAACTCAATATTTAATAATAAAAAAAATTCAAATGAAGAACAAAATAATATCAATGATTCAAATTCAAATAAAAATTCTTTAGAGTGTCAAAAAAGAAATTGTCAATCATATATTTTAAGAAAAGGAAAAAAAATTATTAAAAGTGAAAATTCATCTATAAATGTAGATTCAGTTAATTCAGATGAAAATACTCAATTAAAAAAAAGTATAGAAGAAACAAATGAAGAAATAAATAATTTAATAAAAAAAATTAGAGAATCAAGTAAAGATAAAAATGATATATTAATTAATTATAAACAACAACATGAAAAAGAATTAGAAAAATTAATGAAAGAAAAATCAGATTTAAAAATGAAAAAATTCAAACTTTTTCAAGAAAAAGCACATAAAAATCAAAATAAAAAGCCAAAAAATGAAAATGAAAGTTTTAGAAAAGATTGGAAAAAATTATTAATTAATTTACCGACTCAAAATACATTACAAAATTCAAATCAAAAAGAAAAAAAACATAATAATTTAAAATTATCAAAAGCAAGAAGTGATTTAAGTATTTTATCAGAACCAATGAATAGTAATAAGGAATTTATTTTTAATAAAAAAGAAAAAAAATATTTTAGTTTTAGAAAAATTTCAGAAAGTAAAAAAGATTCAAAAAGTAGTTTTAATAAATCAAATAGTATAAATAATAATAATGATAAATTAGGAAAAAATGAAAGTCTTGTTATCCATGGATATGATAATAAAAATAATAGTGCTGATAAAAATACTTATTTAGAAATTGTGAAAGAAGATATGAAAAACTTAAAATTAAATAAATTATCAAATAATATTTTATATAAACCAAGAAGAAAAATAAATTCAAAAAATTATATTATGCCAGTAAATAATCTTAATGATGTAATTAAAATAAAAGATGCATATTATAATTTAAATGTAAATAAAATTGTAAATAAAAAAAAGTAATTTATTTTTTATATAAGTATAATAAAGATAATTTTATATTTTATATTTATTCATATTTCAAATATTTAATAAATTTCATAATTTGATAAATTGTTTTTAAATAAATTATTTCTTTTTTTTTATAATATTAAAAAAATAATATGGCATCAACTTATCTTTTAAAAAAATTTAAAAATATTGAAAATATTAGTAATGCAAATGCAGATTTTAATAAAGAATTACTTAGAGGAAATTGTAATTTAGTTGAAGTCGGATTAGGAAATGATAATAAAAGTGAAGAACATTATTTACCAAAAAAAATAATACCAAATATTACAAGAGGTATAAATAAAATTGACTTAATTCCTCAAGATCAAGAAAAAAAAATAAAATTAGAAGCAAAAAAGGAATATTTAAATAATTATGATAAACCAAAAGAAAAATAAAAAATATAATAGTTATTAATATTAAAATAAATTTATTTTTTTTTAAGGATTCAAATTTTAAATTTTTTATTTCTTTTATTCAAACACTTATTGAAATAATAAGCTTTTTAAGATTTAACTAATTTTATATTTTATATTTTCTAACTAAATAAAAAACAATTTTTATTGAAGTAATTCACCACAAAGAGAAATATCCCAATTATGATTTTTAAGAATATAATAAATTTCTAAAGGACTTTTATTAGTTTTTTTCATATTAATAACATTTAAAATTTGTTGTTTATGTTTTTTATTTAATAAACAAATTCCATCATAATTTTTAAATTCTTTATTTAATTCTTCTTCTTCTTCATCTTCATTAACTGTAATATTCATATTAAATTTAGTTTTATCATTTTCTTTAAATTTAATTTTATTTGAAACAAATTCAAATGTTATAGTTTCTTTACAAGTTTTTCCTCCACTTTCACAAGTAAAATAAATAATTTTACTTTCTTTTGGTTTAAGAGTATAATCAACACTATCGTTATAATAAATATTAACTTGAGTAAAATTTCTAATAATTATAAGAAAATTTTTAGAATTAATAGGATCTTTATTATTATTATTTTTAATTTGAACAGGAATTCTAATTTTTTTATAAGGTCTAATAGAAATATCATAATCAGTATCAGGTTCAATAGAAATTAAAGAATCTTTTTCAAATAAACCACCAATTAATTTAATTGGATTATTCGAAATTTCAAATTTATTCATTTTACCAATAAAATTAAATGTTTCACTAATTGTTGATAAGAATTTATTTTTATATTTAAAAACAGGATGATGATGTTTTTCTTCACAAATATCACATAAAATACATTTATCACAAATACAACATATATATTTTAATCCTTCAAGTTCATTTTTACACATTGAACAAATTTCTTCTGAAAATTCATTTGAGTATATTTTTATTTTTTTAGGTTCTTCTGGAATAATATTTTCATTGTCATCAGAATCTAATTTTATAGAAAGACCATTTTCATTTATTGAATTAATTTTATTTTCTGGAAATAATGGGATAATATTTTTATTTTTTTCATCATTATTTTGTTCATATGGAGAATATTTTGGAAACATTAAACTCATTGATGGTTCATTATGAATATTTTTTCCTATATTTTCTTCTTGTATTATATTTTCTGGAATGTTATTTATTTGAATTGGCTCATTTTCTTCTTCTTTTTTGCTATCGTTTATATTTATTATTTCATCTATTTTTGTTTGTTTTTCTTCTTCATTTTTTATATCATTTGTAATTATATTTTCTTCTTTCTTTCCTTTTTCTTCATTGTCTTGTTTTTCTTCATTTTCTTCTTTTTCTTTTTTTTCTTCTTTCATAGAGTCTTCATCACCAAAAAAATCTAAATCTATTTCATCTGTTTTTTTTCTTTTTTTATATCCTACTAATACATCATCTAAATCATCATTATTTTTCATGATTACTTCTTTTTTTTCTTCTTTTTTTTCTTCTTTTTTTATTACATTAATAACAACTTTTAAAGTAGAATTTCTAAAATCATTTAAAATTTCATAAAAATTATCTTTATTTAAATATAAATATGAAACAGAAGTATTAAAAGTCATAATCTTAATTTGAGTATTTTCATCTTTTTCATTTATTGTTTCCCTTAAATCTTGTATAAATTTATCATAATTATTCAAATCAGATTCTTCAATATTAAATTGAAATTCACTTCCTTTATATAAAACATCAATTTGAGTCATTTTTTTTCCTTAAAATTCTTTTTATTACTATAATAATAAAATAAAAATAAAAATAAAAAATAAATTAAATAACAAATATATTAAATGGTTTAATAATAATTTATAAAAAATTAATTTAAATAATTATTCATAAAAATATTAATGAAATACGGGAATGTTTCACATACAATAATAAGAATACCTAAATTTTTTTATGGAACAAAAAATAGAAATTTAGAAACATTTATGATTCCTCCTATAAAAAAATATTATAAAGAGAAAGATTTAATAAATAATCCAAATGAATTAAATTTTAATAATAATAGAAAAATATTTAGCTGGTCAAAAGAAGAAAAAAATAATTATTCTACTCCTGAAATGACATTCGAATCATCAATTAATAATACATCTCCATATTTAAAAAAACATAATAAACTGTTTGATAATCCTGCCAAGTATAATTCATATTCAAATATATTTTCAAGTTATTTTAATTATAACAAAAATATAAATAGAAAATGTTTTTTATTTAGAAATAATCCTAATAACGAAAAATTTTTTAATTCTAGTAATTCTAATTTACATGGTGAAGATCTATTTCATCAAACATTAAGAGATAAAGTATTATCATTAAATTTAATTTCTGATAAAACAAAATTATTATATACAAATAAACATTGGTGTATAGAAGGAGAAAAAACTTTTCAAAAATCAATTAACAAAATTCCTAAAATGTCTTTTAATTATAAATTTAAAAAAAATAAAAATACGATTATTAATAATACTAATAATGACTTTAATAATAGAATATCTAATAATTATGGAATTAATATTAAAAATAATGTTGAATTAAAGAAAACATTTAGCTTACCAAATATAAATCAATTAAAAAAATAAAAAATAGATTATTCATATATAAATATAAATAATTAATAAATATTTTTTTAAATTAAAGTTAAATTAAAATTAAATGATGGATGAAGAAATAGATGAAGAAAAAGGAGTATTAAATTTAAAAGAAAAGGGTTTAAATCAAATAATAGAAATAATTAATAATTTTGAACAATTAGAAGAAGTATTAAAAGTAAAAAATCAATTTTATATAAAATAAAATAGATTGATTTAAGTGATAATAATTTAAAAGAAATCCCAAATGAAATATTAAAATTTCCCAATTTAATTTCAATTGATATTTCCAAAAACCAAATTAAAGATATTCAAAAATTAATTGAACTATTAAAAAAAGTGAAAAATTTAAAAATATTAAATATGGAATTAACAAATAAAAATGATGTATATTTAATTTTATCTTCTTTACCAAATATTGAAATTTTAAATGATAAAAAAACAAGAGAAGAAGAAATTATTAATTTTAAGGAAATTGATATTAATGATGAAGAAGTTGAAGGAGTTTCTCTTAATAAAGATGTTGAAATTTATAATTTATTATTAAAAGATTTACAATTGATTAAAAATTTTAATTCTGATATTAAAAATCAATTTCAAAATATTTTAAAAACTGAAATTGATAAAATAAATGCTCAAGTTGAAATTCCTAATTTTTTATATGCTACAAACATTTTAAAAGCTAAAGGTTTAGTATATAATTTTCTTAATGAAGAAATTGTTAAATTTTTAAATTCAAATTCTAATATAAATAAAGAAGATAAGAATAAATTAAATAAATCATTAAAATTAATACAAGAAAAAAATTATCAAATTCAAAATGATTTAATAAATATTATTTATAATTTGAATCCCAAAATACAAGAATTAACACAGAATTATTTAAATGAATATTCAAATTACCAAAATGAAATTAATAATTTAAAAAAAATTAATAATCAAAAAGATAATATGAATAAAATATTATATGATAATAATATAAAATTAAAAAATGAAATAAATGAATTAAATAAAAAATTAGATAATAAAGAATATAATTTACAAAAAAATGATTCACCACATAAACAAAATTTAAATAAATTTTTAAATAAAAAAGAAAAGAATACAAATAATCAAAATGAAAATAAATCAAACATAAATAATAAAAATAACATAACAAACTATAATACATATAATAGTAATAATAGACAAGTAAAAGAAAAAGATTTTGCTCCAATATTTAATTTTTCAAATGAAGAAAATAATTACATTTCCAAAAAAAAAAACAATAATAACATAACACAAATTCCAATTCCAAAATTAAAATCATATGATGAATTAAAACCGTCTCCAATAACTCCACATAATTTAACAAAGAAACAATTAATTCAAGTAATTAATGAAATATATTTTTCAAAAATGGCATATGATAAAAAATGTTATGAAAATAAATTAATAAAAGAAACTTTAGAACAACATATGTATACTTATTTAAATAATAAATATGGTTTAAAAAATTTAACAATTGATTGGGCAACTTCAATAATAAATGGAATAAAAAAATATGCAAGAAATGTAAGTGAAGTTTGTTTATTTGCAAAAATATTAAGAAATGAATTAGAAGAAGAGTCTCATTTAGTTTATTTAAAATTAAAAAGTACAATTAATGAATTATTAATTTATTGTTATCAAAATAAATTTCCATATAAAAATGAAAAAGTTATTGAAAATATGGTTAATAAAATTAAAAATTCTTTTATTAATGAAAATGATTGGAGAAATTTAATTTCTTATTTATTTTCAAATGATAGTGAAGAAATCTATAATAAAATTTATAATTTTATAATTTTAAAAAATGAAACAGATAATAAATATAAACAAGAAAATTTAAGAGGAATTAATAAATTAGAAAATGAAAATACTATTAAAAAAGTTACAAGAGGTGAATTAAAAATTCAAAAAAAAAAAGAAAATACTTTAAATATATTGTATGAAGATTTTTTAAATATTTTATTGGAAATTCAAATTAGATTAAGAGAAAAATATTTATCAAATTTTATAAAAATATTTAATCAAATAGATGAAGATAATGATGGAATATTAAATGAAGAAGAATTTACTTTATTAATTAAACAATTTAATTTATATAGTTCCGAAACAGTAAATAAAAAAATAGATGATTTATTAGAAAAAATTGATCCATTTAATACAAATGTTATTATTTTTTCTGATATAGTTTCATTATTATCAGAAGAACAAATTGAAGATGGTAAAACTTTAGCATTAGATAAAATTGCAGGAGAAGATAATAATGAATTAAATAATAACATTCCTGAATCAACATCAAATGATCCTTAATTAATATAAAAATTAAACCACATGATTTTTTAAAATAAAAATAATATAACTTTTTTTAATATTATAAAAATTAATATAAAACAAAAAAAAAATAAACACAAAAAAAAAAAATTTAAAAAAACCATCATCAAAAAAAAAAAAATCTTTTTTTTAATAAAAATATTAAAATTCCCT
>JAEEGK010008033.1_pt1 | contig 25031 bp, 7 predicted proteins | sample 8958771 | NCBI WGS metagenome assembly JAEEGK01 (sample SAMN16246547, study PRJNA631951) | gut metagenome | biome: gut microbiome; feature: rumen; material: SC-attached | host: Bos | place: Iran: Karaj | collected 2018-10
CCTGCTCCCTGGTGGCGAAATTCAGCGTCTCCTCCCCGCTGGAGACCAGCTTGGGGGCGAAGCAGTTATCCCCCACGCCGTTGACGATGCCGTTGGCGGCCATGAAGTAGATGCTGTCCCTGGCCCAGGATTTCGGGTTGTTATAAAACACGCAATCGCTGACTTCGACATCCTGCAGGATGTTCGACTTCGTCTTACCATTGTGGTCGCCGAAGATGTAGGCATAGTCACCACCCGTCTGTGCATAGTAGCCGCAGTTGTAGAAATCGCAGCCAACGAGGCGAATGTGCTGGATATAGAAGTCGTTAGAACCCTGGATACGGAAGAATCCGCGGATGAGGCCCTGGAACGAGCAGTTGCGCCACTCTAAGGTCGTAACGTTGATACCCATACCGTTGGAGTACATGTTCATGAAGTAGTTACCGACGGCTCCGCCGACACCCTCCTGGGCATGACCGTAGTTAGTGGCCATAGGCACGTTGACGTCGAGGTCCATGAAGCGGACAGAGTCAATGTCAAGCGTAATAGAGGCGTTCTCACCGGCTACCGGCTGACGACCGAGCATGAAGTTGCAGGTGTTGACCGAACTACCGGTCTTGGTCATACCGCTCAGGTAGAACTTGGCGCGTCCCTTGCCTGCCTTCAGGTCCTCAGGATTGGTCTGTATGGTGAAGCCTTTGTACACCTGGACGTTCGAGCTGACGAAGTAGGTCTTGCCGCCTTCCAGATAGAATATCTGGTTCTCGGGCGATACACTGCTGGCGCAGTAGTCGTTTAGCACCTGGTCTAACTTACAAGCTTTATACTCAGAAATGTCGTAGATGTTCCAAGTAGCGGGATCGGTACCCATGGTATCGTTCTGCCATACCTCATGCTTGATGATAACGGGAGGTGCGGGATCACCCTTGGTGCGCTTCATCGTCGTGTTATAGCAGGCATCAACAGGTACTGAGATGCTGTTGTCCCATACGTCAATGTTGTAGGCAGAGTTCTCCGACAGGCCATCGACAACGATTTCAGCAATACCTTTTTCGTTCCATGCCGAAGCAGGGATTTCGTATTTTACATACGTTGGATTCAGCTTGGCATCAGGTGTTGAAGCGTTAGCCGTGAAGGTCAGATAGTCCACCTTCAGCATCGTCTTCTCGGCATCCACGAAGTTCCAGTTGTCATAGAACTTCTCCCTGTCAGCTTCTGAATAGGAAGAGATGTTGCGGTTCAGTGTCAGCTTCATCGAAGTCTTGGTGATGTCCGATACCTGGATAACGAAGGGCACCCAGTCGCGTGCGCCGGTCTCCATGGCGTAATAGTCAGCCCATTCGCGCAGCGTTCCCCAACCGTACCACTCCGAGTTCTTCGGGTCGTTCTTCCAGGTAGCATCGGGCGAGTTCAGCACGTCATAGACGTTGGCTTCACCGTTCCACAGGGGATAGTTGCTCTTGTCGAACGAGTTCAGTGCGCGGATGGCAAAGCGATAGACGCTCTGGTAGTTCAGGTTCTCGATGATGAGGTTGTAGCGGCTCTTGTCAGCCACGACCACATGACCATGCAGATACTTGCCGTCCTCATTGTTCATCGTCTGTTTCCAGCCTGTATCACCATCAGAGACGTATGCCACAGGCGTAGTCCACATGATTTCATAGGCAACAGCATCGTTGACGATAAACCAATACAGGTTGGCGGTGTTATAGTCAGTGATGACACTGTTGTACGGGTCTGTAGAACCCTTACCCGTGTTGTTGTCGCAACGGAACGACGGACGTGCAAGACGGTCGGTTACGCCGCCTTTCGGGGTGCTGTCATCGTCGTCCTTACAAGACCAGAAGGACAATGCAGAAACAAACAGCAGTGAAAATATTAGAATCTTTTTCATTTTATGAAGTCTTTACTTGATGATGTTTATTACTCATTAGTATCCATAGTAGTTCTTGTAGACACCGCTGGAACGTGCGATGGCTTCTTCTGGAATCGGTAAGAGATAGCGTACGGCCGGCAGACGGCTGATGTTGGCCTGGATGTTGTCCGGGTTGATGTTGAAGGTCTGTGCCTGACCGTTCTCCACCACGACGATGTTGCCTGCCTGGTTGGTACGGATGTAGCCGTAGAGCGAGTAGACAATCTGGTTCTTGGGAGTACCGTCGTCGTTCGACCAAGCCAGTGTGGTGGTCGTCCAGCTGATAGAGTTGCTGCTGGAGCTCATACCTGTGATGGTACGGTCTGATACCGGCTCATAGTCCAGGTCGTTGTCAGAAAGATACTTGGCGGGCGTTGAACCTGTCGGGTTAGGCATCGTTCCGTCGTAGGGGTTCACGACGTAGAACATATACACACCCTTGTTGGGGAAGTTAGGATCCTCGTAGTTCTTGACTCGGATAGAGTACATCTGCTGTACGAAAACGTCGCTGTAGGGAACCTTGTCGTACTCTTCCACCATGTCAATGTAGGAAGAAGTACCGGCCATAGCCTCCGTAATGGCATAGTAGTCGAGGAAGGTGAAGAATACCTTCTCAGCATACTTGTTGTTGCGGACGAGGTCCTTCCAACGCATGTTCTCACCGGCAAACTCCCACTTACGCTCGTCGAGAACGAGATTCAGGAAGTCTTCCTTCGAGCTGGCTGCGTCAACATAAGCGTCAACCATGTCGGGCCAATATTCTGAGTCAAAGGCACGCTTGCGGACAGTCTTCAGAGCCACTTTGGCTTCCTCCGTGGGGCCGTTGAGCTCGTTCTCAGCCTCGGCAAACATCAGCAGCACGTCGGCGTAGCGAATGTAGGCAAAGTTGATACCCGTACCAGATGTGGTGCTCTTGCCAAGTCCGTTGGTATTCCACAGCTTCGACCACTTGTTGTTGTGCATGGCATAGTCGAGTCGCATGGTGGGCAGACCCTGGTTGGAGTAGTACCACAGACCGCAGATGTAGTCACGGCGCAAGTCGTTCTCGTCAAACGAGTAACGGTAGAAAGCCGATGTACGTACATTGCCGCTGGTAGCACCCCATGCAGAGTTCGTGTAATCGGTGGCGTCACCAGTGTCAACACCGTTGGTGGGACCCTGGGCATAGCCCCAGTTACTGTTGTTATCCTTAGCGAAAGGAATCTCGAAGATGGGATCGTCACCAGTGTTGACAATGAAGTTACACTCGTCGATGAAGATGTCGCGGAAGCTCTTGCTCAAGCTATGACCGTCGGCATCGATGACCTTCTTAGTATAGTCGCGAGCAATCTCATAGTACTTCTGGTAGTCAGAAGGACGAGACATGAAGTAGTTGGTGGTGTTGCCTGGCTCATGGTTCAGTGAATAACCGCCAGCCTGCAGGGCCAGACGGGCAATCATGGCATAGGCAGCCTCCTGCGAAATGCGCTCAGGAGCGGCAATGTGTGCGTCCTTGTCAGAGTACATGTACTCGGCAGCATGACGCAGGTCGGCAATCAGCGCGTCGCTGACTTCCTGACGCGGCGTGATGGCGGGACACAGGTCATCAGTCTCATAGGTAGCCTTCATGGTGAAGGGAATGTCGCCCCAGTAGCTCAGCAGCTCATGGTAGAACATGGCACGCATCACCTTGGCCTCGCCCATCATCTGGGTCAGGGCTGTCACCTTGGGAACTTGAATGGTCTGTGTGGTTCCATCCTCAGCTTCGCTGGCACCGTCCTCGGTCTCTTCCTTGTAGATGCTGCTGTTCTGCAGGTTATAGATGAACTCGTTGGCCGTTTCGACAGCTGAGTAGAGGTTGTTCCATAGTGACTCGACATTGCTGGCATCCGAGCGTACGTCGAAACGACGGGGCTGGTTGCCGGCAGCCGATTCGTTGGAGTTGGCATAGAAGTCAACGTCGCTGTTCAGCAGGAACGTATTATACAGGTTATTGCCAAATAGGTTGTCGGAGCAAACCTTGGCGTAGACACCATACAGGGCCGTGCGGGTCTCGCCTTCCGAGCCAAACACCATATCGGTGCTTGCCACGTTGGTGGCGGGGTCTACCTCTAAGTAGTCGTTGCAGGATGTCAACGCCAGCAGGGCCAGTCCACTGATAAATATCTTGTTAAGTTTCATAATTTTCAATTTTCAATTTTCAATTATCAATTAGAATGTTACGTTGACACCGCAAGAGAACGTGCGTGCACGGGGATAGCGGTTGTAGTCCATCGAGGGAGTCAGACCTGACTGCACATCCACCTCAGGATCGTATCCACTGTATTTGGTCAGGATAAAGAGGTTGGAGGCTGACACGTATGCACGAACCTTATTTAAATAAATCTTCTGAGTGACGCTCTTCGGCAGGGTGTAGCCGATGGTGATGTCAGAGCAGCGGATGAACGAACCGTCCTCGACGAAGGCGTCGAGCATGATGTTGGTCACCACGTCGGCAGGGTTCCACATACGGGCATTGGCGTTCATGTCCTTGTACAGACCGGGCATGCCGTCGAGGTTGCCGTTCTTGTAGAGCGACTCACCCGTGATGTTGTGTCCGCTCAGGTCAGTGAAACCGTCGGGAGCCGAGTAGCGCCAGCGTCCGTCAGCATACTTGGAGTAGACGTTCCAGAACGTGTTCTGGCTGCCGCTTGAGCTCGACAGAGCGTATGCTGTAGCGTTATACACATCGAAGTCGAGCATATAGGTGAAGTTGGCTACGAAGTCGAAGTCCTTCCACTGGCCGCTCAGACCGAAACCGCCCTGCCACTTCGGCGTGGTACGACCGATGACGGTCTTGTCGTTGATGTCAATCTGTCCGTCGCCATTCAGGTCCTTGATCTTGATCTTGCCGGGCATGGTGGAGTAGCCAGAGTGTGAACCAGCCAGCACGCCGTTGCCCGAGTTGCCCTCATAGCCGTCGGTGATGGTACCGCCGACGAGGATGCCGTTCACGATACCCTTGCTCTTAGGTACGGCGGCATAGGTTGACGTGGTGGGATAGTTGAACTCATCCCAGGTGTACAGGCCATCGTAAACGTAGCCGTACATCAGACCGAGTTCACCGCCGACCTCCAGCACGTAGTCATTCTGGTCGCTGGACTTCCAGGCACCTGCGTAGTTGTAGATACGAGTGTCGGTAGCATTCAGAGCCTTGATGGTCATCTTGTTGTGACCGAGGGTGAAGTTGGCACTCAGCACGAAGTCCTTGCCACGGAGGATGTCACCGTTGACAGTGAGTTCCCAACCGTTGTTGGCCACCTTACCAATGTTCTGCATTTGTCTGCTATAGCCAGAGACACCGGGGATAGGCGACTGATAGAGCAGGTCGCGGGTGGTGTTCCAATAGAACTCAGGCGTGATGCTCAGACGTCCGCCGAACAGCGAGATGTCGGCAGCCAGGTTGCGGGTGATGGTGGTCTCCCACTTGATGTCCTTGTTAGGATAGTTGCTGGGGATACCGTAGTACAGCTCACCGTTGGCAGTTGTGGTCGATGCAAACTCGGGACCTCCGGCATTAACCGTGGTATAGAGGAAACGCCACAGGTCGTCGCTGATGTTGTTGTTACCGGCAAGACCGTAGGCAGCGCGAATCTTGAACTGGTCAATCCATTTCACGTCCTTGAGGAACTTCTCGCGGTTAACAACCCAAGCACCAGAAACAGAGGGGAAGTAACCCCACTGGTTGCCGGGAGCAAACTTCGAGCTACCGTCAGCACGGAACGTGGCTGAAATCAGGTACTTATGGTCCAGATTGTATGAAACCTGTCCGAAGAATGAAGCGGTACGGTTTGCTGTCGAGCGCAGGGTGTAAGTGTCCTGTGCGTAAGGCTCACCGAGTGCCATATTGTTGATGGCTGTTTCAGCGTCAATACCCTTGTCGAAGAGGTGAGCTGTCTGCTTGTTCTCCTTATATTGGGTATTGTAGATTTCCTGACCGAGCAGGAACGAGAAGTTGTGAACATCCTTCAGCGTCATGTCGTAGCTGGCCGTGTTGGTCCAGGTGTACGACTCCGTGGTGCGGTTGGTCAGTGCTGCCACCGGCTTCTGCTGGTGAACGGCACTCTGGCCTGTAGAGGTCAGCCAGCCCCAGTAGCGCTGGGTGTCGCGGAACGAGATGTTATAGTTACCTTCAGAACGGAGGACGAGGCCCTTGATCGGTGTCCACTTCAGCGAGAACTGCTGGCTCATGGTGTAGCCGTGCTTCTTCTGCGTGTTAGTGGCAATGTCAGAAACCGGGTTAGTCAGGTTGAAACGCTCAGCGTCAGCAGCTGTCTCCATGACAGAATAGCTGGCCCATGAACGCAGACCGGCTGTGGGCTGATAGCGCAGCACACGGTCTACCAGACCGCCGGAACCCACGTTGGCACCACCGGCACCCTCGTCGCGACGATAAGTAAACTTCGGGTTGTAGGTCAGCTCCAAGTTCTTGGTAATCTTAGTGTTCAACTTGAAGTTGATGTTGGTACGGCGAACACCAGAGCCGAGGATGATACCTACGTCCTCACTCTGTGTCAGCGAGAGATTGAAGCGGGTCGACTCGTTACCGCCGCCTACAGTGACGTTAGCCTGGTAGCTCATGGGGTGGTTGCCCAGAACCTCGTCCTGCCAGTCGTTGGTGACACGGCTGTAGTAGATGTCGTTATCCTTCGGGTTACCGAAGTCGCCGCGGAAAGCCTTCTGCCAGCTGTCGCGGGCACCACCGCCATTGCTCGATGCACGGTCGTACATCAGGTCAACGAACTGACCCGTGTTCATCAGCTTCAACGAGCGAGCCAGTGACGATACACTCAGACGACCGTTGAACGAAACCTGTACCTTACCGGCCTGAGCGCTCTTTGTGGTGACGATGACAACACCGTTACCACCCTTGGCACCGTAGATTGCGGTCAGTGAGGCATCCTTCAAGACGTCAATCGAAGCGATATCCGAAGGAGGAATATCGTTGATGTTAGCTACCTGGAAACCATCGACAATGAACAACGGGTCGTTAGACTGCGTCACAGACGTTGCACCACGCACGCGGATGTTGATGTCGGCACCGGGCTGACCGTCGGTTGTCGTTACCTGCACACCGGCAATCTTACCTGTCAGGGCCTCAGCAGCTGACGATACTGGAACAACGGCCAGTTTGGCACCGCTGACAGAACCGACCGAACCAGTCAGGTCCTTACGAGCCTTGCTGGTGTAACCGACTACAACGACCTCCTCTAATGAGGCGTTGTCATCCTGCAGCTTCACCTGCATGTTCTCGCTGGCAGCTACTTCCTGGGTTACCATGCCGATGTAAGAAATAACAACAGTCTTTGACTTCTGGAGCTTCAAGGTGAAGTTTCCGTCGAAATCAGTTACTGTTGCATTCTTGGCATTACCCTTCTCAACTACGGTTGCGCCGATAACGGGTTCTCCCGTCGCGTCCGTAACCGTACCCTTAGCTGTGGTTTGGGCCGAAACCTGTCCACACACCAAGAGTAGACACAATAAGAGTGTCGTTCGGAAAATACTCTTAATTTTAACAGACATAAATTAGTAGTTTATTAAATTTAACAAATATATAGTTTATTTTGCCGCAAAGATACGAAGATAAATTAACATAGCCAAATGCAAAAGGCTTTTTTTTCTGCAAACGTTTACGTGATTTAAGATTTTTTGTATGCTCAAAAACAACAGCGGAAGGCACGTCGATGCCTTCCGCTGTATATATAAATAAGGTGTAGATCTTATTCCTGCTTGAAACCATAGCCGTTGGTGAAACCACCGTTGGCCAGCACGTTCGGGGTGAAGGGCCACAGATAGATGGGGGCCTTCACATAGTCGTAGTCGAGGAAGAGATACTTGTTGTATTCGTCTTCGGCCTTGACCAAGTCGACGGCCCAGTTGGTCTTCTTGTAGCCTTCAGCCTCGAGGGCGGCAATCTCGCTTTCGCTGAGTTTGCTGAACAGACCCTTGATGGCCAGGTTGGGCTTATAATTATCAGGCAGTGTCAGACCGTAGGCGCTCCAGTCGTTGTTGACACCACGCCATCCGGGGAACTGTACGGGGTCGTTCTCGTCAGCGCACTGGTTGATGAGGCGCTTGCCCTTGCCGTTGTCCACATACTTGGTCCAGATGTACTCAGAGATGGTGTTGCCATTGTCGAAGGTATAGTAGCCGTTGGCCTTCAAGCCTTCAAACATTTTCTTCGTCAGATCCTTGATTTCCTTGATCTTGGGACCGATAAGACCAGTGCGGATGAGTGTCCAGCGACGGTCACCCTCACCGGCAAACTCGAAGCCGCGCTCTTGGATAATAGCATTCAGCAAGGAGCCTTCCTTGGCGATGAAAGCATCAGTCTTGGCTGCCGACGCACTGCCGAAGGCACGGTTGCGGATGATGTCAAGATACTGGCGGGCATTGCTGTTGTCGCCCAGAGCGGCACAAGCCTCTGCATAGCCGAGGTAGATTTCCGATATACGCATGTACGGACCATTGATGCCCGACTTACGCTGGTTGGCCGTCCACACCTTGTCCTGGCGGTTTTCGTCCCACTTGTTGAAGGAGATACCGCCGCCCTTGCCCTGCGAACCGGGGGTGAAGGGCAGGATAATCTCTGTACCGTCAGCACCCTTGGTGGCCGTCACAGTGCAGCTGACGTCGCGGCGCATGTCCTTCGGGTCGAACACACCATAGTAGAAGGCAGGGTTGATACGGCCCTGACCGTAGTTCTTACAGGGGAAGTTGTTCTTGCTGCCTCCAGTGGTAGGACGACCGAAAGAGTAGGGGCGTGCATCGTTGCCACCGCCCTGCGAGATGGCATACTCATAGATGCTCTCGTCGGCATAGGTCTCATCCTCGGCGTGCATCTGCTGGAAGAACACCTGATAGGGATTGGCCGGTGTACGTGAGTCGGTGGTGACGAACTTGGCACTGCCGGGGTTGTCGATAACGGCCTTGAAGAACTTCTGGGCCAGCTGGTAATACTTCTGCCAGTCGCTACGGCGACCGTAAGTGGCACCGTTGTTCTCAGAACCCATGTTCTCGAAAGTGATGGCATTGCCATTGCCGTCAACACGCGTGATGTCGCCGCGACGGGTCTGATAGCCACCAGCCTCTAAAGCGATACGTCCGATGAGACCCTCAACGTATGTGCGTGAGAAGTAGTTCTTGCCCGTGATGCCGGGGATGGAACCGACACGGTACATCACAGGAGCAGCCTCCTGCAGCTCGTCCAAGATGACATCGTAGATGGAGTCACGGCCAACGAGACCATCATGGTCCGTCAACTTGCCGCTGATGTAAGGCACGTCGCCAAAGTATTTGATCAGTTCACGGTAGGCGGTAGCCTTCAAGGCTACGGCTTCACCATAGAGCTGTCCCATGGTGCATTCCACACCAGCGTCCAGCATTTCCTGGAAACCTTCAGAGCTCTGGATGGAGTTAACCACGATGGCTGCCTTGGTAATGACAGCGTAGAGCGATGCGTAGGTATCGTTCTCTTTCTGATAGCTCAGCAGGGTATATTCGCTGGCGTATGTACCGTTCTGGTAGAAGCACTCAGGATAGTGACGACCAGGCTGGTTGCTGAAGTTCTCGGGGTGGCGCTCAATGTCAGAGCCTGCCACGTCGGCGGCATAGAAGAGTCCGTCGCCGAACACCTTGTTCTGGGCGGCGTCAGTCCATGAGGAATAGGCACCCTCCAGGGCGGCACGGGCCGTCTCGTTGGTGGAGAATACGAAGGCAGCGTCGGCCTTTGACGGTGTGTCAGTCTCCAGATAGTCGCTACACGAAGTCAGCGCTATCATAGCCAGCCCACTGATAAATATCTTGTTAAGTTTCATAATTATATTTTTCAATTATCAATTATCAATTATCAATTAGCGAATGCGCCTATTAGAATGCAACATTAAGACCGAAAGTATAGGTTCTTGCACGGGGGTACGAGTTCCAGTCGTAGTTCGGAGTGGGGAAGCCGTTGTTGCCTCCAGGACGTGTGTTCACGTCGGGATCGCTGCCATCGTAGCCAGTGAGGCAGAACAGGTTACCGCCTGTGAAGTAGACGCGCAGGTTGGAGATGCCCACCTTCTTGGTCAGGTTCTTCGGCAGGGTGTAGCCCAGCGTCAGCGTGTTCAGACGCAGGAAAGAAGCATCCTCGACGAACTCAGAGTTGACCAGTCCATACTCGTAGTAAGGCAGTGCGTACTTGGCGCTGGCATTCAGGTTGGCCAAAGCCGTAGGCTCGGTAACGGCCACGAGGTCGCCAGAGGCATCGACATCGTACATCTTCCAGCAGTCGCTGACGATGGCTAAGCGGTTCCAACCGAAGCTGGTATCCTTGTTACCCATCATCGAGTGCATGGCGTTGGCATTATAGACGTCGCCACCAATCTGATAAGTAAAGCCTGCTGAGAAGTCGAAGCTCTTCCAGTTGGCATTGAAGTTGACACCACCCGTGTGCTGAGGCATGGTGTGGCCAATGACACAGGCATCCTCCTCGGTGATGACACCGTTGCCGTCAGTATCCTGGAACTTCACCATACCGGGACGTGCGACCTGTGCGGCATTACCCTCTCCGTCCGTTGGAACGGGATAAGCGCTCAGATAGCCGTTAGCATAGTTGGTGACGTTGCTACCCATGTCGGGAACACCAGGCTTCAAGGTCCATACGCCATTAACAACATTGAAGTCGTCGACCGTATAGAAACCGGCGCTCTTGTAACCGTAGATGGTACCGACAGGCTCACCCTCGCGGATGATGTAGTCGTTGTACGGGCGCTTCATCGAAGAACCCCAGTTGGTATTGGTGTCGGCATTGACGCCTTCAACCACCTTCTCCACATTATTCTTATTATAGTTGTAAGTAGCGTTGACGCTCAAGTTGAAGTCCTTTGAACGGATAATCTCATAGAAGATGGAGAACTCGATACCCTTGTTTGAGGTCTCGCCGACGTTCTGGTACTGATAGCTGTGACCGGTAGACTCTGCCACGGGGACGCGCATCAGAATGTCCTTCGTCGTGTTCCAGTAGAACTCAATGCTACCACGCAGCTTGCCATTCCAGAAACCATAGTCAATACCGATGTTGCGGCTGATGGTGGTCTCCCACTTCAGGTCGGGGTTAGCCAGCACGGCACCCGGCGAGAAGGTCACCTTGCGGACGCCGTTGGTCCAGACCACAGAGGGAACCCAGTATTCTTTCCACAGCGAAGCATCGATGTTGTCGTTACCCGAGGTACCGTATGACAGACGCAGCTTCAGGTTGTCCAACCAGTCTTTGGCAGAGGCCATGAACGGCTCGTCATTGATGCGCCAGGCGAAGGCACCAGCGGGGAAGTAACCCCAGTGCTTGTTGGGTGCGAAGTTCGAGCTACCGTCGGCACGGAACGTAGCGGTGAAGAGGTAGCGGCCCAAGTAGTTGTAGTTGACGCGGCCGAACCACGACAGCGTGTGCTTGGGGTCGCCGATGGTGTAGTTCATGTCAGAAGCCTGCTGGGTCTGGTTGAGGTATTCTTCGTCCATATTGTACATGTTAAACATACCGAAGGCGCGATCCTGGCTGAAGGCAGAGGGATAGCCTGCACCAATCATCGAGCTGCTGTTCGACTTTGAAGCCAGCACCTCGTTACCGGCAAGGAACGACAGGTTGTGGTCTTCGCCCAAGCCCTGCACTTCGTAGTTCAGCGTTGTGGCCCAACGGACGTTATAGCCGTCTGCCTGTGTAAGGGTAGCCTGGTTGTAAGGCTTCTCCGACTTACCGCCGTCCCAGCCTTCCGTCTTGGTCCAGTTGCGGCTCAACGAGAGTTCCGTCTTGGCGATAAGTCCCTTGATGACATTCCATGTCAGGGTTCCCATACCGCTGATGCGCTGGCGGTTGCGGACGCTGGTGTAGTTGTCGATGATAGACAGCGGATTATTGACATCCTCAACGCTGGCGCTACCCATACCTAAGTCGGAGGGCTCGCCCGAACCTAATGGATTGTCGATGGGGCGATAGCCATAGACTGCATTACCGGCAGCATAGTCGAACTTGTCGCCCTTGAACTGCATCTCACCATAACGCAGGTCGGCATCGAAGGTCAGGTCCTTGTTAATCTTCTGCGAAATCTTGAAGTTGGCACCCCAGCGCTTGAAGCCAGTCTGGATGCGGTTACCCTTGTCGTAGTTGTAGTTCAAGCTGGCATAGTACTTCGTGCTCTGGTTGCCACCGGTCAGCGATACGTCGTGGTTCCACGCATGAGCGGTCTGCATCACGTCGTCAACATAGTTGTGGACATCAACGTTCTTGTAGTCGTTCAGGTGGTTGCCATACTCGCTGCCAAGACCGAAATAGCTGGCCACACCCTTGCCGTAGCTCTCGCCGTAGGCAGTAGCGTAACTCCAGTTGTGCAGTGCATAGTCGTAGGCGTTCTGCACGTCGGGCGTGTAGGTCGATTGCTTGATCTGGTAGTACATGTTGTACTTCACCTTCGTCTTACCTTCACCCTTCGAACCCTTGGTGGTGATGAGTATAACACCGTTGGCACCACGGGCACCGTAGATGGCTGTCGAGGCAGCATCCTTCAGCACGTCGATGGTCTCGATGTTGTCGGCAGGAATGTCCTCAATGCTGCTCACCTGCACACCGTCAACGATGTAGAGAGGGTCGTTCGACTGCGTAATGGAGCCGCCGCCACGTACGCGGATGTTCATCGTAGCACCGGGACGTCCGTCCTGACTGGTAACGCTGACACCAGGCAACTGACCCTGCAGGGCCTGCGCAATGTTCGACACGGGGTTCTTGGCCAGTGTCTCACCGCTCACTGATGCCACGGCACCGGTCAGGTCGCGGCGCTTCATCGTGCCGTAACCCACTACAACGACGTCTTCCAGCGTCGTGTTGTCCTCTTCCAGTGCAATCTTCATGTTTGCACCAGCCTTGACAGTCTGAGGCTTGTAGCCTACATACGATACCTTGATGTTAGTGCCTGCAGGTACGTTGACACTGAAGTTGCCGTCAATGTCAGTCACCGTACCCTGGCCACTGCCATAGGTAATGCTCACGCCAATCAGGGGTTCGCCGGACTTGTCCGTCACGTTACCCTTGACTGCATTCTGGGCGAAGCCCATTAGCCAAAATGCACAAAGCACCATGACTAAAAGTAGTCTTCTTTTCTGCATGTTAGTTTGTTTTTTAATAGATTTGATTTATAAAAATATTATGTAGTAGCACGTTATATTTGTGCAAAAGTACAAAGAATTGTAAATATAACCAAAGATTGTGCTTCAATTGTCTCGTAAACGTTTACGTAGCAAGGCATTGTATCAGTCAACAAAAAAGGCGGGAAGCCTGAATAGCCTCCCGCCTTCTTAATTACTTATTGCTGTCATGTGGCCGGCAGCTTTGCCGCGGCTCACTGTGCTCACTTAATCACGACCTTGCGGCCACCGATAATGTACACACCCTTCTGGGCCTTGTTGACACGGATACCCTGGAGGTTGTAGATGTTATCGTTAAGGTTAACGTTAACGTTATCGTTCACCGTCTCGATACCATCGGTCGCTGTGGCAACCTCCGAAGCCTCGTTCAGACCACCCATCTCGTTGGCGGCACGAATCTGATACTGATCAGTGCTTCCTGCGCGGCGTGAGCCAGCAGCAGTACCGATGTTATAGGTCGTCTCGGTTGTGAAGCCGATGACATTGCCGTTCTTTACGATGGCATACAGCAGAGCGTAGTTGCTGCCAGTCCATGTCAGCTCGTTGCCCGTCAGTTTAACGTCGGTGACGATCGGAGCCTGCTCAGTAGCGAGTGTGGGATCCCATTCGCCGAACATGTTGTGCAGGTTGCCAGCCTCAAGAGCCTCCTCAGCGGTCAGAATCGGGTTGTTCTTCTCACCAATGGTTGGATTCTCTTCCTTGCCACCTTCGTGCCACCATGTCTTACGACCACTCAGGTCGATGACGCTACCAGTGCTGGTCGTTGAGTTGTACTCGGCAAAGCGCTTGGGCCAGCCGCCACTCATCTCATTCCAGCCAACAGCAGACGGGACAACGTTCATCTTCGTGTCAATAAACAGAGCAACAGGTGTGCCGCTGCCCCACGGGCGTCCGAGGGTGTAGTTGCCGTCAACGTCCGCAGCAGTCTTTCCGGATACAGCGTCCGACGCTTCACCATTAATCGTACAATCCTTATAGGTGAAGCCATACTTGATACTCTTCGAAGGCACGGCTGCATAACCGCCAAAAATCTGGCGCAGTTCGACATGGTTAAAGAAGGCATCACCCTTACCGCACATGTAGTCTGTACGTCCACGAAGATAACCGTCCTCAAAATAGTACAGACCATTGTCGTTGTTCGATGTCCAGGTGTCCTGATAGCCGCGCAGACCAGTATTCTTGTAGATGGTGCGCGTCGCCTTGTCCTGGACAGCCAGGTCACGGCCTCTGCCATCGTCCATACCACTCTCAACGGTCAGATCCTGGAAGTAGTAGTCACTACCAGAGAGCTGGAATACATCACTGTTGCCGATACCGTCGTACTTCGAGGTAGTTCCGTATGTGCTTGCAAAGTTCGCATTCTTATCAATGCCGTTGGTAATGATGACACCGTCGCGGCTCTCACCGATAATCGACAATTTGCTGGTATTGATGAATGTGATACACTCAGGCACTTCATGGCCCTCAGCCTTGGCAACCATCTTGGTATTATCTACAGGAATGGTGTACTCGCCGTTCTTGATGAAGATGCGATAGCGAACGTTCTTGTCGTCACGGTTCTGTGCCTTTGTGAGAGCAGCTACAAGCTGATCTACATTCTCGACGACAGCATCGTAGAGCTTCTTGTCAACCGTCGGGCGTTCCATCGTGGTGAAGCTAATCTCAATAGCATCCTGAATCATGTTGTCCGTCAGGTCGCCTACGGTCTTGCCCGCCAATACGAAATTATACGTCTTACCATAATCCAATCCCTTGTACTCGAAGGTAATGACCTTGCCGCTTACGGTCGGAGTCGTGGGATTCTGCGTGATGCTCTTGATATTTTCGTTATTGATGTATGCAACGGTACCTTCTGCTACCTTAACGCGCTCGTCAAAGGTCAGCACAATCTTGCCGCTGGCCGAAACACCTGTAGCATTGTTGGCAGGAACCGTCGATACGAGTACGGGAGCCGTGTAGTCGTTGACAATCTTCGGCGTACCAGTGATGAAGAACATAGCTAATGTGTTACCGTCGTTGGCAGATGCAGCACCGTCGACATCTGAGGTCTTGTCGGCCTTCATGCGGATGTAGAGATCCTTCTGGTTGTTGCACTCAGTGGGGAGCTGCTCACTGAATGAAGCAGGAGCTTTGGTACCTGTCATTGTAATACTACCAAACTTTGTCCAATTCTCGCCGTCTAACGAGTATTCGGCATCGTAGGTCTTGTAAGCATTGTAGTTATAGAGCATCTCGAACTGCACGTTGATGTCAGTGAAAGCTTCGGCATTCACCTTGGTCTGCCAGTGCCAGTTACCCACATCGCCCTCGCTTTCTCCTGTGCGCCAGTTGACGGCAGCACCCTTGAAGCTCTCGTAGCCACCGCCAGCCTCTGTACTCTTGTCGAGCCAGCCGCTGGTTGTTCTATCGGTAGTGTTCACGAGGTTCAGGGCATCGGCATCGTTATCCTGAGCGAAGAAGTCGGCCTTGCGACCATTGTTGCCTGCCTTGTAGAAGTCCCAACCTGCGATGATGTCAGCCTCGGTATAGATGGCAGTTAGCGTCACGTTGCCGTCCATCTTCACAATCTTGTTGGAAGCCGTCTCGCTGTCGCTCCAGTTGGTGAAGGTTACTAATCCTTCGTACTGGTTGGCGGTCAACTCGACAGTTGTACCAGCCTCGTACATCCACTTGCCGTCCACGACATCGGGAGCCGGGCTTACGGTTACCATGTAGTCATTGGTGCCGTCAACGGTCAGAGCCAGCTCGTAGGTTTCCACAGCCTTGAAGTTAGCTGTCAGCGTCTCGTTGCTGTTGACGGTGTACTTGAACTTAGCCTCGGTAGAAACTTCCTCACCTGCAGCATTCGTCCACTTGACGAAGTCGTAGCCAAAGTTCTCGGTGGCGGTCAGCGTCACCTCGCTGCCAGCCTCGTACTCCTCGGCGTTGGGATACTTCGATACTGTACCGGCATCCTCGGGTGAAGCAATAGCAGCCAGTGTGAACATCTCAACATCAGCCTTGGTTCCGTTAATGAGACCTTCTATGCAGACTTTGCCGAATACACCATCCTTTGCAGTATTAGTGACAGGCAGTGTTGATACGAGAGTGAATTCATCAGACGAAGCCATAGTAGCCTGCTGCTCAGGAGTAAATTCAATCTCAAATTTATATATAGCAGTTGCGTCGTAAGGCTTTTGCGTAGATGTCTTGGTGCGTCTTAACGCTGTCCATGTACCAAGGGTTGTGGAATTATCACCAATCTTGATAGAAATGGTCAGTCCATTCTCTACATCGGTGCCGTCTCTGTTGACATAACCTGAAACTTTAGTCGGGGTGAATTTAAGACCTGCTGCAGGCTTCACACTCCACTGTAGTGTGTTAGTAGTGCCTTCTCCTTGGCGGAAGAAAGTTCCCTTAACACCTGTTGAAGCTCCATTTTCATCAGTGATAAATTCCGACTTACCAAGTGTTAAGTCACCATAGTTGGCAGCTATAGTTGAAAATAACTCTGCATCTTCAGTGGTATAATCTTCGGCGTGGTCTTTGTCCTCAATTGGCCATGTTACGATGACTGCTTTATTTTCGTAACTCTCACCGCCTGCACTTTGTACTACGGGCAGCACCACTTGGATGTAGCGGTAGTAGCTACCCTCGTTGCCGAATACCACATCAACGGTTTCTGCTGTACCAGCAATTTCATAGCTGATGGTCTTGCCAGGAGTATAGTCACTCTGTCCATCAATGGTCAGTACATTTTGGCTTCCTGATGTTGCGGGTACACCGAGAACGTTAAAACCTTCGACAGAAATGGTGGCACCCTTGCAAGAAGGAATCTTGAACGTTGTACCGTCATTCAACTGGCACCAGTCGTTCCATCCAGTGTTGTTAAACTTACCGGGGGCAGTGGAGAAGTGTGTTGCCACGTCAATGGTCTTTCCGTTGACCACGGCCTGGGCAACCCAGACAAGGTTGTCTTTGCCTTGCCACTGTACGCTCGGGGCTCCGTTTTGTCTTTGGAAGTCGAACTTCACAGTAACAGCCTCAGTGCGGTCAGCCAGACTTACCTCGTTCTGAGTAAATACCGGCGTCAGGGTGACGGTCTCGGCATCAGGTGCTGTCATGTCTTCTCCTACAGCATAGCTATTAGTACCGTCTGTCCATGCGGTCAACGTGTAGCCTTCCTTATAGAGCGTGAAGTTCTTAGGCATGGTGAAAGTCTTGCCAATGCCTACCGTTGCGTCTTCAGGAGCAACGCCCACGGCACCGCTTTCTGAAGCATCGAATACAAACTTTACGTCACTGGGAATATCCTTCGGGTCTACCTTCTCCACAGCAAAGTAAGGTACGTAGCTTCCACCACTGATGGTCAGCGTGGTAGCTACATCCTGTTTGTAGTAGGCAGAAACCACGTTGCTTTCCTTATTATTATGGTAGCAGGCGCCAGTATTGGTGTTGAAAGTTGCTACAGTAGCACCCTCAGCATTCTTAACCGTCACGTCGCCACCCCAAGCACAAGTACCGAAAGTTATCTTCACAGTACCCTCAACAGGAACCGATGCCGAGAAGTTTGACCATCCATGTTCGTTGGAGTGCCATTTGCCTGTCAAAACTGCTGCTGCATTATCGGCATCTTTGTCCACTCGAGAAATTGTTCCATCGCTGGCAACAGCCACGCCGATGTTCATGGATGGAGTCTTGTTGGTCTCATCATTAATGCCTGCAATTTCTCCTTCCGTCAACAGGTTCTTGTTGGTCAGGTCGACTTTAATATCGGCAAACCCGCCTTCCTCCTGTGTCGGAGCGGGATAGACTGCCTTCAGCCAGCGGTAATAGCTACCACCCTGAATGTTAATAGTCATCTCTTCGCTGCTACCCTCATAGGTATAAGTGTTCACATTTTCGGCATAGGTGCCAGCGTCACCATTGAATGTGGTGCTGCTGTTATCATACATGGAGAATGTGCTATATACAGTTCCCTTATATGCGGGGAGCTTCAGCGATGTATTGGCATTGATCTGTGCCCAGTCCTGCCAGCTCTTGTTGTTGTACTTGCCACTGGTGGCATCAATGTCGAGCGGGAAGTCGATAGCCTCGTTACCGATGGTAATCTGGGTCACCACGATGCCAGTATTTCCCTCAATACCCTGTGCCACGGCACCGTTCTTCTGCTGGAAGTCCCAAAGTGCTGTAACCTCAGCAGTGCGGTTGGCGAAGCTAACGGTATTGGCAGTGAATACGGGGGTCAGCGTCATGTCCTCATTGACGGTCACCTCGTCACCGGCCTTGTACTCTGTTGTGCCGTCAGTCCAAGCGGTTAGGGTCTTGCCCTCAATATAAAGAGAGGTATTGGCAGGTATCTTGACCTTAGAGCCTATCTCCACCTTCTGGGCGGCGGGAGCCACACCCTGAGCACCAGCGTTGGCAGCATCAAAGGTGACGGTAGCCTCACTGGGGATGTCAGCAGGGTCAACGGCCTCTACTGCGAAGTATGGCACGTATGAGCCACCTGCAATCGTCAGCGTAGCAGCATCTCCCTTATAATAGGCAGATACAATGTTGGCATCCTTGTTGTTGTGGTAGCAGGCACCTGTATTGGTGCTGAAAGCCTTTACCACTTCTGCACCTGTAGCATCCTTTACGGTGACGTTGCCGCCCCATGCGCAAGTACCGAAGGTAATCTTCACAGGACCTTCCACCTTGACGGTAGCCGAGAAGTTCGACCAGCCGTGTTCATTGCTGTGCCATTTGCCTGCCAGTACGGCGTTGGCGTTGTCAGCGTCGTTGGCCACGCGGCTGATGTTGCCTTCAGCGTCGACCACGATGCCGATGTTCATCGTCGGGTTCTTGTTAGACTCATCTTGAATACCTGCAATTTCACTTTCGGTTAACAGGTTCTTTTCGGTCAGGTCGGCCTTGATGTCACGCCATGTCCATTCTTCGGCAGCGGCGAGCAGCACGTTACACGAGCTGTTAGCAACCTTTACCTCTTGGCCGGCAGAGCTGACGGTGAGGCGTGAATTACTGATGGAAATCTCACTCTCCTGGAAGTTCGCACCAGCTGTGATGTTCAGCTTGATGACTTCATCAGCAGTGATGGCAGCACCGCTCATGGAGAGCGAAACCACACGTGTAGCACCTTCGACCACGTTGGTCGCGGTGTTCAACCCGTCCTGAGTGGCGGCGACGCTGTTGAGCGTCAGGTCACTCGGGACCGTAATGTCTGTCTGGATGCCATAGATGGCGTTGTAACTGCCCGGATCCAGGGTAATCATGACATCCTTTGTCTCGCCAGCCTTGATTTCGATGGACTCAGGCAGCGTCAGCGACTGGGCCAGCGCAGCATTCAGACCACCAACCATCATGACAAGCAGCAAAGAGAGCCATTTCATCATTGGTTTTTTGTTCATGTTAATTGTTGTTTTAGATTATAATATGTTCCTATTTTCGGTAAGTTATTTAAGGGTTGAGTGAGGAGGATTGGCCCTCCTTCACTCAACCTTTCGGTTTTTACTTAAGAACAACCTTCTTGCCATTCACGATGTACAGACCCTTAGCCGGGTTCTCGACGCGGCGGCCCTGCATGTCGTAGACGACGGTTCCCTCAGCCATAGCTGCCTTGACGGCGCTGATGCCGGTCGGAGCGGTCAGCGACAGACTATAACCCTGCGTGTTGGCATCGGTGAATATGTTGTTCTTGATGTTGACGTTCCCGTTTCCGTTAACGTCGAACGAAAGCAGACATCCGTCGTTGCCGCTGATAGCGGTACGGCTGAGCGAGATGGCAGCGATGCGCCAGGTATTGTCGCCCACCTTATTATATACAAGGGTCATGTCCTTGGCACGGTCTGACAGCTGTACGCCGTTCAGCTCGGCACCATTCTCCAGCGTGACATCCATCTGGAAGCCAGTGAACAAGGTCTGGTTCTGCAGCAGCAGCTGATTGCCGTCAATGCTCAGCGTGTTGTCTGCCAACTCGCTGACGCGTGAAGCGGATGCCTGCTCAGTGATGCCAAGGGCAAGGTTCACGATGCCCTGTGCGTCGGTGATGTCTACACTATTGCTCTTGTCGAGGTCAGCAGCGATGAGCTGTTCAGCTGTCGGAGTCTCCTTCTCTGTCACGAAGCTTACGGCAAGCACTGCGTCGGATACAGTCACCTCATTGTCAAGGTTAGCATCACCGGCAAGGATAGCAGTACGTTCGTCCTTACCCTCAATCTTCAGTGTCCAACCCTTATAGGCATTATCGCCGGGAGTCCAAGTGGCGGTCAGAGTGTAGGTCTTGTATCCCGTAGTGCTATTGTACAGCCACAGATTCTCGTTGTCTTTATCGTCAGTCCAGTATCCCCAGCCTTCAGGAGCATCAATTGTCACATTGTTAGTGCCAATCCAGCCGCCCCAGTTATCTGCATCGGAACCACCACCGTTGATGACAAGCTTGAAATTATAGTTCTCAATGGTTTCGCTCAGGTCGAGTGTGGCAGTATAGACGTTCTCCTGTGAAGCATCAGCAGTAAAATCGATTGATGTCCACTGATCCACCCCGTAAGGAGCACCGCTAATCTGAACCGTTGTAATCTCAGCAACAGGTACACTCTCTGTATAGGCAATTTCAACAGACTTGATGTAAATAGCTTTGGATGAAGTCTGGGTGTAGCTGATAACTACATCGCCTGAGGCAGAACCTGTGAATGTGTAGTAGTCTGTAGCTTCGCTTGTGAGCGTAGCTTCTGTGGCTTCACCATTTTGGAAAGAGGTCTCGCCAACCTTGATGCCGAATGTTGCAGCAATGTCCTTTGCACCAGAAGTGTTGACCTTAACACTGGTGATGGTGCCAGGAATGTCAGACAGCGTTATAGCCAGATTTTTAGCAGGAAGAGTGCCGCTACCGAACTGCTGTCCCTTGGTTCCATCATAGCCGAAATAGCCAGCATCAGTAGATACCGTCCAAGTGACGTTCTTTAGCTTTTGTGTTAAATTATTTTCGTCAAATGTCTTCTTGTCAAATACATATACATACGGATTCGCAATCTGATCGGTCTCAGTGACATTCAGCGTATAGCTCTTATCACTGCCTTTATAGTTGGTCTCGTCACCGGCATAAGTAGCCTTGATGACGGTTGTACCTTGCGTCAGCAGGTTGATTTCGCTTCCGTTGATGGAAGCCACATCTTCATTGGTACTGCTCCATGTAATTGTAGCACCATCAATTGTATTTCCATTAGCATCTTTTACCGTAGCTGTAGGCAGAGCAATCTTTGTGCCTTCCATGCCTTCAGTGGCATAGCCATCGGCAAACTCAATAGAGGTCTTGACGCGTTGGTCGGTTTCGTCATTGAAAGTGTAGCTAATCTCATAGCATTTTACACCTTTGTCAATGCTGGTAACAGAAACAGTAAGCACTTTTCCTGTTTCGCTCTTAGTCGATTCGACGGTGACATCGTCTGTGCCGTTTAGGCTACCGCTACCCACCTCGGTTTCATCCACCTTGAGGGAAATATTTCCTGCTGTTGAGCCGAAACCGCCAAATTTAGCGCTAAAGGAAGTGATGCTCACATCCTTAGGCAAAGTTGTGCTAAAGGTAATGCTGGTAGCAGGAGAATTTTTTGATCCCACTTGGCAGTAGGACGCATTGGGCGAAAATGAAGATGTCCCTTCTGTGGTGATAGTCCACGTGTTGCCTAAATCGTCATCTCCAGTTACAGTTGCGGCGTTGATTTTTACATCATTGTTACCAAACTTAATGGTTCCAGTGTCGCCAACAGGCTCTGGATCTATGGTGGAATTATCAACAACCTCGATAGCGGAAATCTTTATGGTCTTGTTGGCCTTCACCTTGAAGCCATTTTGAACCAACTCGTTGGCCTGGTCTCCAGTAACTGTGAACTGGTAGCCCTCGTTGATAGTCTCAACAGTGACGCCAAGCTCTGTGTCGTCACTCTTGAGGATAGCAATGTCCTCGGCAGCCAGTGCGCGGCGCGAAGCAACTGCTTCCACCTCTGTAGCAGAGATACGAACCAGCTGACCTTCGGAAATGCCAGAAACAGACGTGGCAGGAATGGACATGTCATTACCAGCCTCAAGGGTAATCTCATCACCGGCCCATACGATAGGCTCAGCGACAGGCTCGCCAGCGGTAAACACAATCTTTGAGATGCGCAAATACTCAGCTTTTTCCATATCAGTACCCATACGACCGGAAATCGTTACGGTTCCGGCAGCAACATCAATGTCACTGGTCGTTATGAACTCGGTTTTCATCGTACCCTCACCGTAGTTCGTGCCATTGACGTTCAGATAACGGCGCAGAGCCTCATCGTCACGAGTGCCCGTATTAGAATAGGTCACAGCCACCTTGCCGGGGACGGTGGTGTTGAACTTTATGGTAGATCCCTGGAAGTACTTGCCATCACGAACGGGATACTGACCGGCAACCAGCAGTTGCTGAGCATTGCCGAAGTCAGCGCCGATAGCATCGCAGAAACTATATTTCACAATGTTAGAAAGTACGAACTCATCCACATCCTTCTTGACGGGTGTAGCGTCGGTTAACAATATTTCTGTAGTTCCGAACTGCGACCAGTCCCAAGTAGCGTCGGCAGTAACGTCTGCCTGCTCGTCCAAAACAACCTCATTTACGGTTATTGAAAGATCAGCCGTACCTGCATTGTACCTGTTGGCAACAGCCTCCGTTGTAAATGTAATAGAGGACGTACCAGCAGCGACAGGGGTGATTTTACCAGTATTGTCAATGCTGATGACTTTGTTGTCATATTGCAAGTTGTTCATGGTAAGGCCGTCAAGATTGGTCTTGCTGTTGACGACGATCTGTGAAGAACCGTACTCGTTGATTTCAGTCTTCGTCAGAGAGAATGTTGCGTCTTCTGCCTCCTTGGCGGGTGCCTTAGTAATCTCAATTCCAGCAAGATAAAGATCTCCTGTAGCATTGATGTAAATCACCTGGGGTTGCAACGAACCATAAACTACTCCAGAAACCACGCCTTGGCCATTTTCGCCCGCCGCAATATCTTTACCGGCAGATGTCGTGCCAATCTGCCAAGCACGATCACTGTGCGTACTGCCGTAAATAGTGACAGTGGCATCAAAACCAATCTTCAAGACAATCTGGCGATTGTTCTTGATTTGGTAGACATTCTTGTAATCTTGGCCATTGATTGTTGAGGAACCTTTGCTGGTCGAGTAACCAGAGCCGCCGAGACTTAGTACTGTCCCATTGGCATACAACGTGCCATTATCTAAGGCACTTGTTCCATTTAGACCATCCATTACGATGGTTACAGGTTCGGTAATCGCCGTTAAATCGTCGACCCCAGCTCTTCGCGACCCTTGCACGGCAAATGCCGTCAGTGCTACGAGAGCAATCATCAACAATGATAATTTTTTCTTCATAAGCGTTTGTTTTAAGTTTTAGTTTATAAATATTTTGCTATATAATGTACGTACGTGCGCGTTAGAGTTATTGGCAGGGTACAAAGATAGTGAAAAAGGAGAAAAATGGAAAGAAAGTGCCGACTAAATTCTGTTAAAAATACGTAAACGTTTACGTACTTGACGATTTGATTTGTTTTCATGTTATAGACTTGATGACAAGAATTCTGATGCTGATTAGCGGAATTCTGACCATTAGAATTTTTCTAATCAGCATCAGAATTCTGCTGGCGAACATCATCTTGTATTTTTGTCAAGATTTAAGCAAAAACATGCTGATTACTGTATAAAAAAATCATCCTACACTTCCTACACCTACGACACCAGTGTTAGGTGTCGTAGGTGTAGGAAGTGTAGGATAAAAACTTGTTTAGCTATCCTAATATACGCGCGCACGCGAGGCAGGACTTATCGGACGATGACCTTGCGCGCCTGCTTGGTGCCGTCGCTGTAGCGCGTCACCTGAATGGCTATACCACCCTGGAGCTGTTGCAGACGGGCGCCTTGCAGCGAATAGTATTCTATTGCTTGTACTTCGCGTTCAGCCGTTGTCATGCTGATGGCCGTTGTCTTGGACAACTTGCCGTTGATGACGATGCCGGCAATACCCATGGGACTACTGGTGGCAAAGTTGAACAGGTTCACTACCAGTGCCGAGGTGCCGGTGGTAGGCTGCACACCGCTGACATCAGCCGTGACATCGGTGGTGTAGGGTGAACGGGTCTTGCGCTCAGAGAACTGTTCTTCGCTGATGGTCTTCGTGGTACCGTCACTGCTGAGCCAATAGGCGGAGAACTTGCCGCCGGCGTTGCTGGTGGTCTCGCTACGTGTCACCTTGAAGCTGACGCTGATAGGCTGGAAGGTATATCCGTCAGCGGGTGTCACCTGGAAGCGCACGGCATTTTGCTCGTTAGCCTCGGTGCTCTTGCTGCCGCAGGTGAAGGCCGTCAGTGTCTGGTTGTCGTTGGTGGTGAGGGTTCCGTTGGCTGTCAGGTTTGAACCGACAGTAACTTGGGTGGTCACTGTTCCTGCCAGATTGTCGTCGATGGTGGCAGCTGGATTCAGTGTGCCTCCATCGTAGGCCCAGGCAATACCGCCTTCTATGCCAGTACGGGCGTATGTTGGATAATATTCGTCGACGGTGCTGAGTGCGTCCCTGTTTTCTGCCTTCATGATGTCCTCCACTAATGAGTTGGCATAGACTTCAAGGTTGGTGTACCAGCCTTTCTCAGTGTCAAGGGTCTTGAGCTTGGCATCGGCAGCATTGTTAGGGTCGAGGCCGTTAGCCGTTTCCCAGGTGTCGGGGATGCCGTCGTTGTCGGTGTCGAAGCCTTCCTCACGGCTGCCTGTGGGAAAATCAGCCTCGGTATAGCCCTTGACGTCGGAAACCAAGTCGATGCGTCCCCATTCCGGCGTGCAGCTATAGGTCTGTCCATTCTGTGTGTACGATGTGGCAGACCCTTTATAAGTACAGGTGCCGTTTTATGTCTCTGTCATATAGCGCTCGTCCACATCGTCG
>JAEEGK010008035.1_pt1 | contig 25023 bp, 16 predicted proteins | sample 8958771 | NCBI WGS metagenome assembly JAEEGK01 (sample SAMN16246547, study PRJNA631951) | gut metagenome | biome: gut microbiome; feature: rumen; material: SC-attached | host: Bos | place: Iran: Karaj | collected 2018-10
ACTTTGCAATTTTAAGGGTTTCTCTGATTCTGGCCAAAGAGCGCGTGATGTGTTTGTTGACGGCCGACGAGCTGATGCCAAGCACGGAGGCAGTTTCCGCGTAGGTCATCTCGTCCTCGTAGTGAAGCTGGAGCACTCGGCGGTCCTGTTCGGTCAGGTTGTCGTCGATGACTTGCTGCAACTGCTTCAGCAGCTCTTCCCGCTCCTCATCCTTCTGCCAGGCTGTTTCCTTCTGAAGTTCTTCCTTCAGTCGCCTTTGCAGTTGCCGGTCGCGCAGGATGTGCAGGCATTGGTTCCTTGTGGCAGCGAGCAGATAGCCTCGGATGCTTTCCGTAGCTATTTCAGGCTTGCCTCTCCACATTTGGACGAACACCTGATGCACGGCATCCTTGGCGTCCTCGGCATTCTCTACCAAGGAGAACGCCATGCGATACATGTGCGGATAGCTGTCCTTGAAGAGCCGCTCGAACTGTTGTTTGCTGTAATCCATCATGTCTTTTTGGTCTCGTTACATCTATAAGACCATCGAACAGGCAAACCCAATACCCCCAATCGCAAAGAAAAGGTGAAAAGGTGAAGAGGGGTTATATCTTTCCGAGGATGCGGTCCATCACCCAGTTGACGCTGGTGGCGCTGATGCTGTCGGCGGTGCAGATGCTGCTTTGCTGCAGATGCTCCACGACGCTCTGTATGAGAGGCAACTGGACATGCTCGGGGTTCTCGACATGAAACTCCAGTCGCCCTTGCTCATTACGCAAGACGATGGGTTCGTAGGTGAAGACGGAGAAGTGCAGTTGCCCTCGGTCGCCTATGAGTTCTATGCGGTCGGTGCGTGCGCTCTCGTGACTGACAAAGCACCACGAGCCGCTGCCTGGCAAGCCGTCGGAGAACTGGAAGGCCGCGCTGACGGTATCCTCCGTCTCATAAAGTCCGCCGCGATTGCTGCTGAAACCTTTCGCCCTGACAATCGGCCCGAATATCTCTTGCAGCAGGTCAATCTGATGAGGAGCGAGGTCGTAGAAGTAGCCGCCGCCGGCAATGTCGCGCTGCACGCGCCAGGGAAGGGCTGTGCTGTTGTAGTCGAGGTCGCGAGGCGGGCAGGCAAAGCGTATCTGCACGGACGTGACCTTACCGATGGCACCGTTCTCCACCAGTTCCTTCACCTTTTGGAAGTAGGGCAGGCAGCGTCTGTAGTAAGCCACGAAACAAGGGACATGCGTCTGCTCGCTGACACGGTTGATGCGCTGGCAGTCGAGGTAGCTGCTTGCAAGGGGCTTCTCCACGTAAACTGGCTTGCCTGCCTTCATCGCCATGATGGCGTAGGTGGCGTGTGAAGAAGGCGGTGTTGCGATGTAGATGGCATTGACATCGGGGTCGCTGATGAGCTGCTGGGCATCTGTATACCAGCGCGGGATGTTGTGCCGCTCGGCATAAGAGGAGGCTTTCTCCTTGCTGCGGCTCATCACGGCCTGTATGTGCGAGCCAGGCACCAGGTTGAACGCAGGCCCGCTCTTCTTCTCGGTGACTTCACCGCAACCGATGAAGCCCCAGCGTATCTCTCTGTAATAAGACAGCCCCCTCTCCGCTCCCCCTTTGGGGGAGTACTCGGGAGCGTGCTCTTCTTGTTGTTGATTACTCATTATAATATAGTTATGAGGACACTCCCCCAAAGGGGGAGCGAGGAGGGGGCTTTAATTAAAGAAGTTCCAGCTCAGGCCGAAGTGTATGGTCATAGGGTTAATAGGATAGTGCGGCACGAGGAAGGAATGGCCGGAGCCTGCATTGACATGTCTTGCCGACACATATATGCGGCAATGCTTCAGGTGGAGGTTGGCATAAGCGCCTATGATGGGATAATTGCCTATCTTCATCCGCTCGTAGTTGGCGTCCTGCACGGCAAACTGCTGGATGGCAGGACTGTAGTCAGGAGCGTAGTATGAGGTGAAGTAGCGCATGTCGGCACCAATCTGCACTCGCAGGACTTTGGCTATGCCAATGCGGAAGAGCAGATAGAGGTTGGTGTAGATGTTGAGCTTGGGCAACGGCAGGGCGTCCTGATTGCTGCTGGTCTGGTAGCTCACTTGGTTGTCCCAATGAATGGCCTTCCAGTTGAGGTCTTGTGCAAGCGTCGCGCCAAATACCTGTACGCTGCCGGCCTGCATGACATTTACTGCATGGCTGAAGTCTGTCGGCAACATGCTATCAGGATTCCTGCCCTCGCGAAGGGTGTTCTGCATGCCGAAGTAGGTGTAGTTCGAGACATTCTCGAAGCCTATCTGCAGCTTTGTTCCGAACTTCTTGAGGCGCAGCGTGCCGTCAACTTTCAGGCGAACCTCTCGGGACAAGTCGTTGTAGTCCCACCAGGCAACCTGTGAGTGGTAGTGGCGGAAGAAGAAGGATGGCATGCGGTGTATGAAGCCGACATGGACATCGGCAAGAAGCGAGTCGCGTTTGCCAAGGCGCAGGCTCAGGTCCGACTTGCCGTCGACGTTCAGGTCGCCGAGATGTTCGCCGATGAGCCACACCTCGGCTGAGGTGTTGAAGTGGAAGCGGGAGCCTTGTGTGCGAGCCAGCTCACCTCCCACCGATACGTCGTTTTCCGTGTATCGCGTCGTGCCTCCATCCCCGTTCATCAGTTGGTAGGTGCGCAGCTTGTGTGTGCCGAAAAGTGTGATGCCCATTGCCGCCCACTTGTTGAAGCCTTCGCGAAGCGCTATGCCGAAGGTGTTGCGCACGGAAAAGGCTCGCGTCATGTCCTCCATCTTGTTCCCGTCTCCATAATAGAGGTTCGTGTAATAGCCTTTTGTTGTGTAGTGCGACAGGTACTCGTGCTTGAGGTTGCTGACATCGAAGGTATGGATGATACTTGTGACGGGGATGAACTCCTTGGGAACCAACTGCTTGTCATTCCATACCTGCAAGAGCGAATCGATGGCAATCCTTCGAGCCAACGAGTCTTCGCGAAGGACCGTCTGCACGCTGTCGGGCAGGTCGGCGAGAAGCTCGGCGGAAGACGGCGGCGTAGGCTTCAGGGAGTCGGGCACCTCAAGGAGGCGTGTGAAGCCGAGGTTGTAGCGATGTGTCAGGTAGTAGTGCTGCTCGTGGTTGCGGTTCCAGGTCTGGTCGAGCACCGTGGGAATGTTGCCCGGACTGTATGACTGTCCGAGGCTCAAGGGGTCTTCTATGTAGCGGTCGTCTTCGATGCCGCCGTTTTCGCCCATCTTCATGTGGTTGATGCCTATATAGGCATGCAGGTTGTAGCGGTCTCCTCGATAATAGCCGTAGAAGGTGCTTCCGAACATACTGCTTGGCTGCGCATAGTAATAACCGACGCCATAACTGTAGTCTATCTTGAGACCTAAGCCTGCCAACTTGTTGATGTTGGTGGCAAAGTAAGCTCGGACGCGGTCCTCACCCGTCTGCCTGTTGCCACAAGAGTGGTAGGCAAGGTTTGTGATGGGGCTTTTCGTGTTGGTGTAGCGGAAGTCCTGCAGCGAGCCTCGGAAGAAGCTGAACGGTTGCAGGAAGAGGAACTCGTCGGAAGTGTTGTCGCGGTTGAAGTAAAGACGATTCAGTCGGGGAGAGGAGATGTTGGCAAGGTAGTTATATTCCCCCGCATAGCCATCGGTGGCGTTCCACTTCTGGAAGTCGTGGACGACGGTGTCGTTGTTCTCAGCATCGATGACGGTGCCGAGCCGAGGCTCCAAGACCCATTGGAACTGCCCGATGGGGATGTTCTTCTTGTTCTTGAAGCGCGTGGTGTCTCGTCCCCAGGTGGTACGGTTGCCGGCGCCATCCACATAAGTGCCGCTCTCGGGCGTCTCGATGAATGTCTCGCCGTCATTATAGAGAGTGGTGTTGCTTCCGTCCTTGTTGACGCGTTGCACCTGAGCGCTTATCGGCAGAAAAGTGCAGATGGCGAGAATAAGAATCAGAAGCTTTTCCCTCATTATATGGTTCCTTTTTGTTTCTTCCACTTTAACTCCTTACCTGATAAAATTGTGAGGCCAATACGCGTTATACATTATTTAATAATAGGAGTGGTCGGTTTGCGTTGCTGCCGTTTCATACAGAGACGAGGCTAACATTATGCAAATGTAGGAAAAAATCGCAAGACACATAGGCCCGAGTCCAGAAAAAATCATTAAGAATCGAAAAACTGCATGAAAAGCGTTCAGTATTGCCGGCAAATCGCCAGTCTGTTTGTTGTTTCCTCAAGATAAAGGCCGCAGTCCAATCATCGGCACATCATTGTGCCATGAAAAAAAGCCCTTTGTGGCAGGAAGCCCGTTCTTCCGTGTTGAAATACCCGTTCTGGCCAGTCCCGTCGTTCAACGCCGCCTGCGGAGTTCATTGTTGCATCATGATGATTCAATTGCTGCATCATGATAAATCAATTGCTGCATCATGATGCAACAAAGAACGAAGCGTGCTGAGTTTGGAAAGACAGTATGAAGTGTCGGGTGATTGAGCGTGTGGAAACAGCTAACCTGATGTGATGTAATCACTCAGTCGGACGCTTTTCTTCGCTTCGTCCGCATGCAGGCAAACATACAAACAAAGGAGGATATCTCGGTTGATTCCTTTTCGGAAATGAACTCTTCCGTAGGGAAAACCTTGCTCTAAAGTGCCTCCAGAAGGCGTTTCTGCAGATTTGCGAATAGTTTCTGCAGATTTGCGAATAAGAAAATGCTGACTTTGTTGTACTTTTGTCTTAATAAAATGAAAAATCATTGGTTTTTAGTTTCAATAATTTAAAATTAAAAAGTATGAAGAAAATTCTTTTAGCAGTACTTTTGCTGGCTGGCGTAAGTGCTATGCAGGCTCAGGAGAGCAAGTTCTATGTAGGTGGAACCTTTGGCTTCACATGGAGTAAGATGTCGAACGCCGGTGAAAGCAAGTCCGGCGCTTCCGTCAAGGTAATGCCCGAGGTAGGTTACAACTTGAGCGACAAGTGGTCTCTTGGTGTATCGGTTGGCTATTCACATGGCTACGCAGCCTTTGGCGGCATCGACTTCAACGACCTGAAGTCCATCGTCAACGCAGTTGCCAGCACCGCAGCTGATGTGGCTGCTGATGATTATGCCAAGCTCAACAGCTTCCGCTTCGCTCCCTATGCTCGCTACAACTTCTGGCAGACAGGCAAACTGAAGTTCTTCCTGGAGGGCAGCCTGGGCTATATACATGTCGGCATGAACGGCGGCGATGGATTAGAAGATAGAATGGATGAAGATCCCGTCCTCAATGTTGTGGAACTCAACATTCGTCCGGGACTCTCCTTCGATGCTTCCAAGAAGATCACCCTGACTGCCAAGGTGGGCAGCCTGGGCTTCATCCATGGCAAGGAGAAGGAGAGCGGAATGACGCTCAACCGCTTCGGTTTCGACGTGGATACCTTCAATATCTTGCTCGGCATGAACTACAACTTCTGATACAGACATCAGCATGATGTTTTCCCTTTCGGACATTCATCGGTACTGCCGGCGTCTCCCGACGCTGGCAGTGCTGTTCTTTCTCATCGCATGCAGCGATAACGATGGCATACTGCCTCCTATTGAGCCTCAGGTGCTGGAAGGAGTGGAAAGCACCCAGACTGTAACGTTTCAGGAGATTGTGGATTTCCTCTATGAGGACTATAACATGACCGAAGAGCAGCGGGCTAACACCGAGCAGAACATCGCTCTCTTGCGTCTTGTGGCTTGCAATATGACGGCTCATAGTGTGCGATATCGCACCACAGCTCCCGATGGCTCGCCTGTGACGGCATCAGGCGTGGTGTATTACCCCAATCGCAGCACACCGCGAGGAGTCATGGAAGTAATGCCCATCAACAAAAGCAAGAGAAATTGTGTGTCGCGCAACCCCCTTACTTTTGAAGCGATAGTGGGCTGCATGGGCTACATTTGCATTATTCCGGACTTGATAGGGTGTGGGGCTTCCGAGGCCTTGCCTATCAGCTACATGCAGCACGAGAACTCGGCAGTGGTGGCTGCCGACTTGCGCCGTGCTGCTGCTGAACTTATCCGCAACACCTACGGACGGCAATTGCCTTCCACTTCTTACATAGGCGGCTATTCGCTGGGCGGCGGCATAGCCTGGGCATTGGCACGCCACTATGCGTTGCACCCAGAACTCGGCGTCAAGGTAGAAGAGGTGTGGTGCGGCGGCGGAGCCTACGACCCGTCGGTGGCCTTCAATTCTTTCCTGAACACACGCTACTCTCAGTATTCTATAGTGCCCAACATTATCTATTCCATGAACTACTACGACCATCTTGGGCTCGACTTTACCAAGGTGTTTCGTGGCGACTTGCTGGAGCATTACCAGGAGTGGTGCAAGGGCGATATTCCCCTGGGAGAACTCACGTCGATGCTCGGCTATGACTTGCAGACATATCTGCAGTTGGACTTCTTTTCTCCCGAGAACCCAAAGTACAGTTGGCTGATGGAAGTGTTGAAGTCCAAGGCTATTCCTAATGATTGGAAGCCTCGGGCTCGGGTGCGTCTTGTGCATTCTCGCGAAGATACCTATGTGCCGCGAGCTTGCACCGACCAGCTTTATGCCTATCTGCAGTCCGTCGGAGCGGATGTCGAGTACACGATGCTGGAAGAAGACCACGTCATGGGCGGTATCCTCTGGGGGCAAGCCATCCTTCAGGAGTTGGGCAAGCGGATACTCATCCCTTAGTGTTGCGTGCGAGATATTCGGCTGGCGTACAGCCCTTGTAGAGCTTGAAGTTACGATAGAAAGAGGAGGCAGAGGTGAAGCCGCACTTCTGCCATGTGTCGTTCACATCGCTTAAGCCATTTTGTTGGGCAAGGTATATGAAGTGGTCGATGCGTCTGCGGTTCACCAGCTCAGAGAAGGAAACTCCCAGCCCGGCGTTTACCGCACGCCAGATGTAGTTCCTGTTGCTCCCCAGATGTAGGCTTAAATCGCTTATCTTCAGATTGGGCTGCAAGTATAGCTTCTCTTCATCCATCGCTTTCAGCACCTCGCTCTGCAGTTGCGCAATGTGGCTTGCCTCGTCTTCCTCATCCTGGGGCAGCAAACCTCTGTCTTGCTCTCTGTCGTCTCCGTTAACAGAGAGGCGGATGTCTGCTTTGTTCTCCTCATGTACGGCTGTCACGATGGGCCGCAGACGGACAGATTCATAGCCCAGCATGAAGATGAAGACCGAGAAGAGCATCGATGGCACAGTCAGCGTGGCCACAGAGGAGAGGAAATGCTCTCGCCCCAGCAAGTTTAAGGCAAACGAGGCCAGCGTCGTGAGGAAGAGGAAGAGGAGCAGGCCTCGCAGGGCATGCAGCGAGTAAGGCTCTGTGTCGGCATAGTATGAGGCCACAATTGCTTCATATCTGCGCAGCATTCGCCATCCCAGTATCAAGACCAAAACCACTTGCACGGCAAACACTATCCTCGCAATTACCAGCGCACCATCCCATACCAGCAGTATCGGCACAAGCAGAACAGCCGGCGCGAGCCACAGGAGTATCTCTCTGCGGCTCAGGCGATGCAATGTCAATTCGCACAGAAAGAAGTGCCAAAGAGGAAAGACCGCCAGATTGCAGAAGCGGTAGAACATGTCCACAGGCCACGGCGCATGCCCCGACATGCTGAAGTATATGAAGTGGCAGAGGTAGAGTACTGCTGTGGTAAGCATGAAGAGGAACAGTCGCAATGTGATGCGGTCAGGGCGGGCCATATAGTCCAGCCCAAGCCACAGCGACCAGAATGCTGAGACAAAGAGCGGTGCAGAAAGAACTAAGTGCTCTATCATGCCTAGATGATGCGCAATATGAATTCTACTACCTTGAACACCATGCCTGCAGCAATGACGATGAGGGCCGGCACATGATTCTCGCTTCCAAAGAAGTACATAGCAAGTCCGATGGCTGCCAGGATGAGGAACAAGGTGTTGAGCACCATTCTGATGTTGGTGTTGTCGTGTTGCCCAGCCCGCTTCTTGCGAATGCGTTCCACTTGTTCTTCAAGGGAGAGTTCTTCCTGTTTCATTGTAATCTTAGTGTTCGGAGTATTCTGATTATTCTGAGTGTTCGAGGTAATCAGGGTAATCTGATTGTCACTTCACAGGCTCGATGACGAAGCCGTAGCTATAGCTCTTCTCCTGAAGTTCATACTTCTGTAGCGGGCCAGGGCCGCAACTTGCATTGCCGAGGCCACGCATGGCGGCATCGAGATGCAGGATAATCTCTGGGCGATGAATCTTGCCGAGCTCGTGCTTGTACTTCGTCTGCCAGAGCTCTTCGTCCATGTAGTGGAGGGCGCTGAAATGGAATGCGCCGCCTGTGCGGAAGCGGACGCCTTCGCCCTTGTCGTCTGTGAAGGTCACCCATTTCGCGTCGCAGCGCTCGCCCATGCTTTGAGGCTTGACGTATTCCTCAGTCATGCCGTTCACCGTGCCGTCCCACACGCCCATGAATGCCGAGGTCTTGCGGTCGGGATAGTTCTCGTGAGGGCCGCGGCCCAGCCACTGCACATTGCCGAGGCGCGGCTCGAGAGCCATGATGAGGCCAAGCCTGCTGAAGTCCTGATTGCTTTCGTTGCCGAAGTTACTCTTGACGCCAATGCTGCCGTCATTATATATAGTATATGTTGTCTCGACCGGTATGGTGGTCCGATTCTCGCGGCCTGACTTGACGTCATACTTGACGTTGATGATTGCGTCGCTGTCTTCCTGCTTCAGCGTCACTTTGGGGGCAACGATGTCGCTCTTGAAGTTGCCGCGGCGGTCGTTGCTGATGCTGCGGAAGCCGTTGAAGGTGAGGTTGCCGAAGGGCACCTTGTCGCCCGTCACGATGATGGGCTTGCCGTTATACAACAGCTCGGTCACGGCGCCGCTCTGCTTGCTGACGGCAAACGCAAAGCCATCGCCCTTGACGCTTACTTGCTGAGCATTCTCCTCGACTTTAAGGTTGCCGCCCACCTTGACGGCATCCATGAGTGTGGGCTTGCCGTCACGAAGCAAAAGCTGTTCTGCTGCTACTTCATGCCCAGCCTCTGCCCAGCGCGTTGCCTCCTTGAGTTGGAGGGAGAGATTAAGATGGTAGAGGCCATCTCCCGCAGGCACTTCGCAGGGCAACTCGATGAAGCAGCTGTCGCCAGGCTGTACTTCGGGCAGCGATGTGGTGCCGCTCTTTATCATGCGACCGTCGCGAAGCAGGCTCCAATGGAAGGTGAAGGCGCTGAGGGGCGTGAAGCAATAGCGGTTGCGGATGCGGAGCTTGCCCTCTTGCGTCAGCTTGAAGTCAACATACTGATACACCTTCTTGACCTCGAGGAGCTTGGGCGTGACGTGACGGTCTGCCGTGATGATGCCGTTGCAGCAGAAGTCGTTGTCGTTGGGATAGTCGCCGAAGCCGCCGCCATAGTACATGTTTGTGGTCGGTTCTCCCCATTTGCAGAGGCTCTGGTCAACCCAGTCCCAGATGCAGCCGCCTATCATGCGCTTGCTCTCGAACTCTATGTAGTCCCAGTATTCCTGCAGGTTGCCGATGGCATTGCCCATGGCGTGAGCATATTCGCAGAGGAAGTATGGACGTCCCTGCAGGTCTTTGTTCTGGTCCATCCGTATCATGTGGCTGACATTGGGGTACATGTGGCTGTCCATGTCTGCAACCTCGTTCTGTCCCTGATAGTGTATGAGGCGGTCGTCGAGCTCCTGTATGGCTTTCTTGCTTGCTACGAAGTTGCTGCCGCCGCCGCATTCGTTGCCCATGCTCCAGAAGATGACGCTGGGATGATTGCGGTCGCGAAGCACCATACGCACTTGTCTGTCAACATACATCCCCTCCCATTTCGGGTTCTTCGACAGGCTGTGGTTGCCGTGACACTCCACGTCGGCCTCGTCCATCACATAGATGCCGTAGTAATCATACAGGGCATACATGCGCGGATCATTAGGATAGTGGCTGGTGCGAACCGTGTTGAGGTTGTAGCGTTTCATCAGGAGGATGTCCTCTATCATGCTTTCCACCGGCACGGCCTTGCCGTAGATGGGGTGCGTGTCGTGTCGGTCGGCGCCCTTGAACATTACGCGCTTTCCGTTGATGAACACCTGTCCGCCTCGGTTTTCAATCTTCCTGAAGCCATATTTCTGCGTATAGACGTCGCCGCCCACGCTGATGTTGACGGTGTAGAGGTTGGGCGTCTCGGCTGTCCAAAGCTCCGGGTCTTGCACTTCGAGGTTGAGCTGAGCGTCCTTCTTGCCGTTCTCTATGCCGCTGACTTGCAGGATGGCTGTCTGAACGGTTTTGCCTGCGGGGTTCACAAGCTCTACGTCGATGCGGGCATCTGCCTTCTTGCCGAGGTTCTGCAGGGCAATGTCGATGCCGAGGAAGGCGCGGCTGGGTTTCCATTGACCGTTGACTGTTGACTCCTGACCGCCTCTGCGACCGCGTCCGCCTATCGTTGAGCGGAGACGGACATCCTGCACATGCAGTTTCTGACGTGCTTCGAGATAGACATCGCGATGTATGCCGCTCATGCGGAACATGTCCTGGTCTTCGATGTACGAGCCGTCGCTCCAGCGATAGACCTCAACACAGACGAGGTTCTCGATGCCCGGCTTGATGTATTTTGTCACATCGAACTCGCTATCGTTGTTCGGTCCTTGGGTGTAGCCCACCTTCTGTCCGTTCACCCACACATAGGCTGCGCTGTAGATGCCGTTGAAGTGGAGGTAGATCTCTCTGCCGTTCCACGATGCGGGCACCGTGATGGTGCGGCGATAACTGCCAACCGCATTGGGTTCCTTCAAGACCGTATATCCCTCCTGACCCCTGATGAAAGGCGGCTGATTCCTAAAGGGATAGGTTACATTCGTGTAGATGGGTGTGCCATATCCCTGCATCTCCCAGCAGGAAGGCACGGGAATGGTCTTCCACGAAGAAGCGTCGAAGTTCGTCTTATAGAAGTTGACCGGGCGGTCTTCGGGTTTCGGAACCCAATTGAACTGCCATTGTCCGTTCAGCAGCAACCTGAGGGAGGAGTTCGGATGGAGCCAGGGTTGCTGGTATGCAGCGTCGTTCTTCATCTCTTTCTCGTTGGCATAGAGCAACATAGTAGCGCGTCCGGGCTCTTTGTTGATGCCGAAGATGGCCTCGTTTTCCCAGTCATTCTTCGACTTTGCGGCTGTGCTCTTGGCCTCTATCTTGAGGTTCGTCTTGACGAGTCGCCATTGGACAAAGTTGTCGGCGTTGGTGGCCTTCATCTGCCAGACATGTCCTCCGGGCTGGCAATTGTCGTTGTAGCCGAGCTTGAGGCCGCCTGCAGCGCAGGTCAGGACGCATGTCTCTTCGCCACTCTTCTCGATGAGCCACTGCTGGTTGGGGTTTCCGGGATTCAGTTCCCAACTGAGCACCTCGCCCTCTCTCGTGCCGTGATTGCCGTTGTCGAGAGCCACCTCGGCACTCGGGCTGTAAAGGCAATGATAGCCCTGCCTGTCGGACTTCACGATGCGCCACACCTGCGTCTGCGATTTCTTGTTGACGGGCGAGAAAGTGATGGTGCCGTTCTGGTTGTCGAGAGCAAGGCCGTCGCCAATCTCCAGGCGGTAACCTTGATTGGGGTCAAAGTCCTGAGCCATAAGGCAAAGTGTGCCGAAAGCAAACGCCGCCAACAGCACGGAAAAGAGTCTTCTTGTCATAATGGTTGAAGTGTTTGTGTATAATTGCTTTGCAAAGTTACAAATAATTGGGCACAATACAAAGCAAAATGGTTTTTATTTATTGGTGTCCGGTAAATTCGGCCTGAAAGGCCATTAAGATGTCAGCCCAGGGCAGCGCCCTGGGTTTATGGTGCAACGGTAGAATGCGCCCTAAAGGGGCAAAAGATTTGTGTTTTAGTGCTTTTGCTCTTACAGAGCGTCATTTGCCGCGGCATTTCAATACCCAGGGCGCTGCCCTGGGCTGACATCTTTCTGCCCCTTTGGGGCGTCCCAAGCCCCTGCCAATCACATGCTGCTCTAAATACCGATGGTTAGGAGGGTGCAGGTAATGATGAAAAATTTTTCCGGACAGCAATAAAATAATTTAGACTATTTTTGCTGTCAAGCGCAAATGTAGCACGACAAAATTTTCCGTTTCACGCTGCGTTTTCCGGCAGGCAAGAAACAGACACACACACTTTCTTGAACCTTTTCTTCGCTACTTTCGGTTTTATTTCATACCTTTGCAGCCGAAAAAGGCAAAATGACAGCTGAAATGAATTATCACGGCATTATACTTGGTTTAGGTACCTTCCTTTGCATTGGTGTCTTTCATCCTATTGTCATCAAGGCTGAATACCACTTCGGAGTGAGGTGCTGGCCTGTGTTCTTCATCTTGGGAATCGCCGGATGCATCGGGTCTTTGTTCGTCGAGAGCATCTATGTGTCGGTGCTTTTGGGCGTCTTCAGCTTCTCTTGTTTCTGGTCGATTCTGGAACTCTACCAGCAGAGAGAACGGGTGCGCAAAGGCTGGTTCCCAAAGAAGAAGGACAGGAAATGACGGATGCGACAGCCTGCAAACATCTTTTCCTCCATCCGCATTTTGTTCTTTAGTCCGCAATATGTTTCAGCCGCAAGTTGCGTATTGACAAACGCAGACTGTGAATGCCGGAACGCAAACTGCAATTCTGCAAACGCAAGCTGCGTATCAAGAATCAAGTGAGGCTGAAAGGAAAAGCCAAAAGGCGGGAAACGGAAAGCCAAAAGGCGGGAAGCGAAGAGCGAAACGGTGGAAAAATGAAAGATGGAAAGGCGAAGAATATCCTGCAAAACTCTTAATTTTTGATTCTTAGCTCTTATTTCTGGTCATACTTGCTCTTAATTCCGTAAATTTGTTTATCTTTGCACCCGAATTATCAAGGGGTGCCTGCCGGAAACGGCGAGCTGAGATCAGACCCTCTCACCTGATGCGGACAATACCGACGTAGGGATGATAAGTGGAATCTTCTAAGCAGGAACAACCTGCACCCCTTTATTGTTATATCTTTAATAATAAAGGAAAAATGACTAAAGACAAGAAAACAAGAATTCTCCTGAGCCTCATCGGCCTTGTGGGGAGCACAGCGGCCGCTCAGGAATTGGCAGACAAGGACTCCATGCGCATGGAATACATGCAGGAAGTGGTGGTCAGCGGCGTACGCGCCCAAAAGAATGCGCCTTTCGCAGTGACAACCATCAAGAAGGCCGAACTGCAGGAACACTCCAAGACGGGGCGCGAACTGCCCATCCTTTTGGCCAGGACGCCGGGCATCATGGCCTGGGGCGAGAATGGCCTCGGAATAGGAACTGCATATATGCGCATCCGAGGCGTAAGAGACGCTCGCATCAATGTGACTCTCGACGGCGTACCCCTTAATTCTCCTGAAGACCAATGCATCTACTGGGCCAACATGAACAGCTACTCGGCCCTGCTGGGAAGCGTTCAGGTGCTGAGAGGCGTGGGCACGAGCACGAACGGCGACGGCGCCTTCGGTGGCACAATCGCTCTTTCCACGGCTGCACCTTTCCTCACGCCTCGAGGCGAAATCAGCTTCTCCTACGGTTCCTACAACACGATGAACTACGGCGGGTCTGCCTCAACGGGTCTGCTGTGGAATCAGTTGGTCATCGACGGTGCCTGGCACCAAACGCAGACCGACGGCTTCGTGCACGGTACCGACGGACGCTCGGGCAGCTACTATGGCGGCATCACCTGGATGCCCAACAGCCGCCTGACGCTTCGCTACAAGAATATCGGCAACTACGAGAAGACGGGCCAGGCGTGGAACGGCATTACCGCCGGCGACGACTATCTCAGCCTCATGGACGGCACCTATGGCGTCGCTTCAGGCATCAAGACCTATGGCGACCTCTACGAGCACGGCCTCGGGAAGTACAACTCTCTCTACGAGCAGATTCTGCATTCCGACCCAACCGACCCATATAGCAGCTTTGCCACTGATGCCAACGGCAACTACCTCACTCAGCGTTACCAAATGAGCGACGGCTCCCTCTGGAAGCATACGACCGACAATTTCAGGCAGAACCACAACCTGCTCTCGATGGCTTGGGATATCAACGACCATTGGACGGCTACGGCTACCCTGCACTACACGCACGGCTACGGCTACTACAAGGAATTCCGCCCACAGAACAAACTGAAGAAGTTCGGCCTCATAGCGACTGATACCGACGGGAAGAGCATCAAGTACTCCGACTTCGTACGCAAGAAGGGCTACTATCAGGATGCCTACGGAATGGTGGGCAGCGTGAACTACAAGGACGAGCACTGGGACATCATCGGCGGCCTGTCGGTGCAGAACTTTGAGTCCGATCACTTCGGCTACCTCACATACGCCAGCAACGACATCGTTCGCCAGACATTCCTCAGCAATGGCGACTACAAGTACTACGACTCGGATGCTTCGAAGCTCGACGGCAACATCTATCTGAAAGCTGCCTACAAGCTCGGGAAGCAATGGAAGATCTTCGGAGATGTGCAGTATCGACATGTAAGCTATAAGACAAGCGGCATCAACGACAAGTTCTATGAAGAGGCCAGCAGATGGCACAATCAGGAGCTCAACATCAATGAACATTACAATTTCGTGAACCCCAAGGCCGGCATCAGCTGGAGCAAGGGGCCGCACAATGCCTATGCCTCTGTGGCCATGAGTCATAGGGAACCGGAGCGCGACAACTTCACCGACAACTACAAGTACCCATTCCCTAAAGCAGAGCAGATGCTCGACTATGAATTGGGCTACAACCTCAATATGAATAAGGTACGCTTAGGCGCGAACCTTTATTATATGGACTATACCGACCAGTTCGTGCAGACAGGCGAGCTGAGCGAAATAGGCGAGCCTCTGACCACAAACATCAAGGACTCCTATCGTATGGGCGTGGAGCTGACTGCGGCTTGGGACATTTGTCCGCTGCTGACACTTGAAGGCAACGCTGCTCTAAGCCAAAACAAGCTGAAGAACTTCGACGAAGTGGCTAGCGTATATTGGGAAGACGACTGGCAAACTATTCATTACGACAAATCGACTATCGCTTTCTCGCCATCCGTGCTCCTCAACGGCTTCCTCCTTTTCCACTGGAAAGGCATTGGGGCCACCTGGCACACCAACTTCGTGAGCCGTCAGTACCTTGACAATACCGAGAACAAAGACCGCTCGCTGCCAGCCTTCACGACATCCAACCTCAACCTCTCCTATACCCTACCCTGCAATCGCTGGGCTGGCCTTCGGGAAGTAGTCTTCGGCACAAGCCTCACCAACCTCTTCAATGCTCGCTATGCAGCAAACGGCTGGGTGTATAGCACTATATGCGAGGACTATGGACATCCCAACGAGAACCGCTACTATCAGATAGGCTTCGTTCCTGCCGCAGGCTTTACTGCTATGGGAAGCGTGACATTAAGGTTTTAAAGGATAAGAGAATAAGAAACTAAGAGAATAAGAGAATAAGAAATTAAGAGATGGAGTTCCTGGTTAACCATTGGCTTGACATTACAACGACAGTTCTCGGACTCGCCTACATTCTGCTGGAATATAAAGCATCGATATGGATGTGGGCTGTGGGTGCAGTCATGCAGATTCTCGGCATTGTGCTCTATTATCAGAAAGGGCTGTATGCCGACTGCGGTATGGAGTTCTACTATCTGGCTATGACCGCCTATGGCTGGTGGAAATGGAAGGCTCTCCCCCTCAATGGGAAAGCCGGAGAAGAGCCGACGCCCATTACCCATATCCCACTCCGCATCGCTTTGGCATGGGGCGCCATCTTCCTGCTGCTGTGGGGCTTGATATGGTGGCTGCTCACCACCTTCACCGACTCCACTGTCCCCATTGCCGACGCATTCACCACTGCTCTGTCCCTCATCGGCATCTGGGCTTTGGCACATAAGTACTTGGAACAATGGTTCGTATGGATTGCCGTGGATGTGGTCACCTGCGTGCTCTACTTCCATAAAGACATCCCATTCAAGGCCTCTCTCTACGCCCTCTACGTCGTCATCGCTATCTTTGGTTACCGTCGCTGGCGCCGGATGATGACCTCAAACAGCAAACACAATAATAACTATACCCTTCAATGAAACAAATCCTTTTTATCCTGGGATTGGTGACAGCAATGGTTGCCACTCCCCTTTCCGTAACAGCACAAAGGAAAACTGATGTGCTCGGACGCGGACTTGTAGCCATAAAGAAAAGCAATGGCGTGTTCCTCAGTTGGCGCATTACCGCCGAAGAATACTACGATGTGACATACAATGTCTATCGCGACGGCACATTGCTGAATGCAGAACCGCTCGAGGTGTCGAATTACACAGACAGGGGCGGCTCTCTGTCCTCAACATACACCGTATGCCCTGTGGTTCGCGGCATAGAGGGCGAAGCTTGCGAGGCTGTCAGCGTATGGAGGCAGAACTACAAGGAAATCGTGCTGCCCACTGTTATCGGGAAAGATGGCACAAACATCACCTCGCAATATCAGCCCAACGACATCAGTGCGGCAGACCTCGACGGCGACGGAGAGATGGAACTCATCGTGCGGCGCATCAACGTAACAGACCAGGCAAGCATCTGGGATATCAACCAGAAAGACTACACCCGCATAGACGTCATCAAACAGGACGGCACGCTGCTGTGGTGGATTGACGTCGGGCCGAACATGTTCAGCCCCAACCAAATGGAGAGCAATGCCGTGGCCTTTGACTGGGATGAGGACGGAAAAGCAGAAGTCCTGTTGAGAGCCAATGACGGCCTCACCATACATGCTGCCGATAGCACAGAGACGGTGATAGGCTCCAAGACAGCAAACTATAGAGGCTCCATTGCGTGGCATGAAGCCAACAACTCCTATGAGACACAAGGCACAGAGTATCTCCTTTATCTGGAAGGAGCCACCGGCAACATCTACCAGAAGATGAATTATCCCTTGCCACGCTCGCTGCAAGGACTTATTAAGGGGACAACAAACGGCTCCTGGGGAGACAACTATGGGCATCGCGCCAACAAGCATTTCTTCGGAGCGCCCTATCTGGACGGACGGCATCCGAGCATCGTTATCTGCAGAGGCATCTATACGCATATCTACATGAAGGCTTTTGATGTCAACCCGACGACACACAAGCTGACACAACGCTGGTACTGGAAAGAAGAGTCGAGCAGCAGCCCGTGGTTCGGGCAAGGGTTCCACAACTTCAGCATCAACGATGTGGACATGGACGGACGCGACGAGATTGTCTATGGCTCAATGGTCATCGATGACAACGGCAAGGGCCTCAGCACTACGGGACGCGGACATGGCGACGCGCAGCACACCTCCGACCTCGACCCCTTCCGATGGGGAGAGGAAATCTTCACTTGTCACGAGGACAGGCCTGGCTCGATGCTTCGCAATGCCACAACTGCCGATGTCTATTTCACATGTTCTTCCGACAGGGACGACGGACGCTGCATGGCAGGCAACTTCTCGAACACTTATCCAGGATGCCTCATGTCGTCGGCAAGGACAGACGGATACATCTCGTCAGTCACAGGACAATCGGCAATGGCTTCCGACGGCACTATGATGCAAAACTTCCGCATCTACTGGGACGGCGATTTGCAGGAAGAGACGTTCAACTATGGTAAGATGAGCGACGATGGCTACGACCACGGCCTCAATCCCCATGTTGTGAAGCTTGGCTCGAACTGGAGCAGCAACTACTGGGCTTTCGGCAACAATGTGTGGACATGCAACTCCACGAAGGGCTCGCCGAACTTCCAGGGCGACATCTTTGGCGACTGGCGAGAGGAACTTATCCTACGCACTAGCGACCACAAACTTCGCATCTACACCACAACCGAGGTCACACGCTTCCGCAACTACACACTCTGGCACGACCATGACTACCGCAACGCCATGTGCTGGCAGATGTGCGGCTACAACCAACCTCCCCATGTCAGCTATTTCCTCGGACAGCTAGAGGACATCACAGTCGCACCGCCTCCATTGACTCTTAACGGACGAACCGAGGTCGCTGAAGGGACAACGATAAAGGATGGAGACCACCTCCTCATCTCTGCGCAGAAGGATGCTACCTTCGTTGTCGAAGAAGGCGCATCGCCCAGCATCCTTACCGTCAACACACCATCCTGGACACAAGGGACAGGCAACAACACAAACATCCAGACCACACACTACACCCACACATTGACAGGCGGTGCTTTCACGGGAGCGATGCGTCTGGTGAAGCAAGGCGAAGGCACGCTCATTCTTCCCTCGGGCAATCAGACCTACACGGGCAAGACGGAGGTGTGGAACGGCACGCTGCAGTTCGACGGCACAATGGAAGGCTCGGATGTTTGGATGAACCGCCACACGACGCTTCTCGGCAGCGGCACCTTCCAAAAGAGTCTCCGCATGGAGTACAATGCCACACTACAGATTGGCGGCGAAGGCACTGTGGGCAACATCAGTGTGGACAGCCTGTCATTAGGCATCGGAGCGCGTGTAGTCTTCGACATTGACGAGCGGGGCGTCTCCGACAAACTGCATGTACGCGCCTTGAATATCGAGAAGAAGACATGGAAGCAAGGTCCGAAGTATCTTACTCCCGTCTTCGAGATACGCAGCAGCAATGGTCTCGTAAGTAGCGGCACATATGTGCTCGGCAGCGTGGAGAGCCTCAAGGGCAACATCGACAACATCGTCATCGAGGGCGCTTTCGACGGCAATTATGCCATCAGCCTCGTCGATGGCCAGCTACAGCTTAAGGTCGTGGCCGAGGACATCACGCTGACAACAATGAAGGGACACGCTGTGGCTACTGGCACATATTATATATATAATGTAGCGACGGGAACCTGGCTTTGTGCTGGCGGCGACTGGGGCACACATGCTGCCACGAACGACGTGGGGCTCGACCTGACACTAACCAAGAGCGGCGCTGGATATATCATTACCACTGGCATACAAAGCGGTTCCCTTAACAGTCTGAATGTGAACCTCTACATGGATTATTCGTCGTCGGCATGGGGCTTCGCTCGCCTGACCACCGACGATGACGAGCGCTATGTATATACCATCGGCAATAGCGGCAAGTATCTGGCAGCGACGGAGGATGGAGGCGTAGAGACTGTGTCGAGCCGTACAGACGAGCGGGCAGCCTGGCAACTCGTCACCCTGCAAGACCGCTACATGCTGCTCCGAAATGCGACAGAGGATGCTCCCGTGGATGCCACATTCCTCATCAGCGGTGCCGACTTCGGACGAAACGACATCCGCAACAATGCCTGGAAAGGCAATCCCACCATCGGAGCTGCCGACACCGAAACGCCCGCCGACTACAGCAACTTCTGCGCACAGCAGAAAGGCACCACCTTCGATGTCTATCAGGAACTGAAAGGGGTGCGCAATGGCGACTATGTGCTGTCTTGCCAAGGGTTCTACACGAGCGACTACACCAGCAATTCCACAGCCCGCAACGCCCGTCTCTATGCCAACGAGCAGAGCGTGCAGCTCATGCGCATCGGCACAGGAGGCTATGCAAAACCCGCCAACAACCAGTTGGGGGCGTGCAAGGCATTCAGTCGGGGCGACTATGCCGACAACAGCCTGAGGGTATCGGTGACCAACGGCTCGCTTCGCATCGGTGTACGCTCCTCTACCACTACCGGCAAGGACTGGACATGCTTCGACCACTTCCGCCTGGCATATCTGGGCGACCCAATGTGGACGGGAATCAAGACTACTGACTACAGACAACAGACAACAGACGATGGCGTCTGGTTCGACCTCAGTGGCCGCAAATTGGGAAGCAAGCCGAAGGCCAAGGGCATATACATTGTGAATGGGCGCAAAGTCGTAAACAGTAAATGATGGAATGGTAACCGACATCATCTTCGACCTCGGAGGCGTACTGCTCGACCTCAACATGGACGACATCGGGCTGGCCTGCAAGCGATTAGGCATCAATCCCGAGCTGTTCTTCGTAAAAACGGATGGAGACAACACCTCGACCGTATGTCAGGGCATCTCAGCAAGCAAAGCCATCACGGCATATCAAGTGGGTGAGATAACAAGCGAGCAGTTCCTCTCTCTGGTATTGAGTCATTGCCCGAAGGACGTCACACGCGAAAACGTCATCGAGGCCTGGAACTCATGCATCGGGCTCATACCGGAGTATCGGCTTGACATGATAAAAGCGTTGCGGCACAAAGGCTATCACACCCACTTGCTCTCCAACACCAACGACCTGCACTGGGAAGACATCAAGCGCCGTTACTTCTCGAAGCCCGGCTATACCTGCGCAGACCTCTTCGACAACATCTTTGTCTCCCACGAAGTGCATTTGGCAAAGCCCGACCCCGAGATATATCATCATGCAGTCCGAGTGATAGGACGCCCCGCAGAGCAATGCCTCTTCATCGACGACACACGCCTCAACGTCGAAGCAGCCCAGCACGAAGGCCTGCAAGGAGCCTGGCTCGACATAAAGGAGAAAGACGCTCTGAAGGCAATACTTGGTAAGTATCTCCAATAAGGACGCTTCTCCTGCCCTTATAGAGCAAATCCCATGCCATGAGGGGGAAAATGTCACAGAGGCAAGGGAATTGTCGTCTCTGCCGTATTAAGAACTCCATTCGCAACCTGCGTATGGAGAAACACTGCTTGTGATTGTCGAAACGCAGCCTGCGTCTCTTCATTCGCAACCTGTGTCTTCAGTATGTTATGTTGGCAAGAAAGGAATTCCGTGCCTCCCAATGCCTTTTCCAAAGAGAAGGGAGGAAAGTTGGGGCTGTCGGAAACAGACAATCTGAAAGATTCTGTCGCAGAGTGGCACGACTATAAAGATATTTTTGTATCTTTGCCGCATCAAACTATACTGAGAGCGATATGAAAATGAACATCTGGGGGCTGCTGCGGAACATTCTGCCGTTTGTGTTGCCCTACAAGTGGCTGATAGTCATCACACTTATCCTGACGCTTGTCGGCTCGCTGATGGCGCAGGTGAATGCTGTGGTGCTCGATAGAGCCGTAGATGCCATCAATGCCATGATGCAGCAGCCCGACGGCTTCCAGTGGCGACAGGCCGCCAAACTCCTGACCATCATAACTGTCATCCTGCTGGGAAAAGAAGTCATAGGGGCTACCGTCACATTCTTTCAGCGTTACTACGGCGAACGGATGCGCATTCTGGTCAGTCGGGACATGTCGCTGAAGGTGGTGGACCGCATCCTCTCCTTCCGCATGGCCTTCTTCAACAGCGAGGGCAACGAGACGGGCAAACTGCAGTCTCGCATAGACCGAGGCATCATGAGCATGAGCAACACGGTGAACAACTTCTTCATCGAGATTCTGCCGCTCTTCACGAGTGCCATTCTCGCCCTCGGCCTCATGTTTGCCGCCAATGTTTATGTGGGTCTCGTAGCCTTGTGCATCGTGCCGCTCTACTTCTGGGTGACCTACATCCAGGCCTCTCGCATGAAAGGTGGGCGACGGGGCATCTTCGGAGGACACCAAGCCGTGAGCCAAGGCATCTTGGGCATCATCGAGAGCATTACCGTCATAAAGTCCTTCAATCGCGAACGGACTGAGGCCAAACGGCAGGCGGATTTGCAGCAAACCATGACAGACCTGCAGCTCAACACCCGCAAGCAAGCCTATCTGTTCAACGGCCTGAAGAGTTTCCTCGAGCAGATTGGCACCGTGCTTATCATCATCCTGACGGCTTATCTCGTGCTGATTGACTATCCGGGGATGTCCATCGGTAAAATCATGTACCACGTGATGCTTTTCGCCAATGTCAGCGCTCCCATCCGCCAATTGCACCGTATCTATGATGACATGAACGACGCCCTCATCTATGCCGAGGGATTCTTCGGCATACTGAAAGCCGACGACGAGGTGGAGCCGACAGGAAAGCACCATCCCAAGCAGGTGAAAGGCGACTTCGAGCTGCGGAATGTGGACTTCACCTACCCCGGAGGCACTCAAGCCCTTTTCGATGTGTCGATGCGAATCGAGAGCGGCAAGATAACGGCACTCGTCGGGCTGAGCGGTGCAGGCAAGAGCACGGTAGTCAACCTGCTCGACAAGTTCTACAGGCCGCAACGTGGCACCATCTCTCTCGACGGACACGAGTTGGGGGAATGGGACACGCAATGGCTCCGCGAGAATGTGGGACTGGTGCTGCAGAAGAATCATATCTTCGACGGCACCATCGAGGAGAACATCCGCTACGGCTGCCCCACGGCCACACACGAAGATGTGGAGCAGGCAGCACGGCAGGCCTATATCTACGACCAGATAATCGCTCTGCCACACGGCTTCGAGACATCAGCCCTCCAATTGAGCGGCGGCCAGCAGCAGCGCATCGCCATAGCCCGCATGTTCATCAAGAACCCGCCCATCATCTTCCTCGACGAACCCACAGCCAGCCTCGACGCCATCGCCTCCGAGCAAATCAAGGCATCCATCGACGCCATCAAGAAAGGCCGAACCGTCATCATCATCTCGCACAACATAGGCCAAATCATCGATGCCGACCAGATATACGTCCTGCAGCAAGGCCGCGTAGTGCAGGCAGGCTCGCCTTCAGAAGTCTATCGCGAGGGCGGGCTCTACAAGGAAATCTTCGACGCCAGCGCCAGCAGCATGAATGTCGACAAGATAGCCAGCATCACATCCTCTGCCGGGGCAAGCCAAAGACAATAAAAGAAACCACAATCATGACACAAGAAAAGAGCACAGATTACAGGCACGTGCTGCCCATCCAGATTCGTTTCAACGATGTGGACAAGTTCGGGCACGTCAACAATACAATCTATTTCCAGTTCTACGACACAGCCAAGACCGACTATTTCGCAACAGTCTGCCCCGATGTCGATTGGGAAAGAGTTGCCATTGTTGTGGTGAAGATAGAGGCCGAGTTCCTCTCGCAGATCAAGGCAGGCGAGCACATTTCAGCCAGGACGCGTGTCGTGAGGATTGGCAACAAGAGTTTCCAGTTGGAGCAGGACATCATCAACACCGACACGCAGGAAGTGAAATGCCGCTGCCTCTCCGTCATGGTGCTCTACGACCTGGTGCGCCACCAGTCCATGCCCTTCCCCACCGCCTGGCGCCAGGCAATCTGCCAGTACGACGGCCTCACAGAATAATCTGCAGAATAGTCACATAACAGTCTGCAGAATAATCACATAATAGTTCCTGCCACAAGAAACGACAACAGACCTCCGCACATCAAAGCCTTTTCAAGAGGGAAGAAGCACTTTCAGAATAGAAACAGTTATCGTGCCATCAGTATTCTTCTTTTGGAATTTCACTTTCATTTTCACTCCGTCTGGGATGTCTATCTTGCCGAAGTTTGTGTAGAATGATGAAAGAATCTCTTCTTCCACTTGGTGTTGCATGGAATAAGGTAATGGGCTGTTTTTGTAAACACATCCGCGCATTTTGGTTGATCCTAATTCCAAATGGATGTTATCGAAATCCGTAACATCATGGTTTCCTATGCTAACAGCCTCGGTAGTATCATATCCGTCAACAAACAACAGCAACCCGTTTGACTTCCATAAGTAGTTGGTTGTCAGCGTCGTTCCCACTTCTATGTGTTGATTCGTGGTTGTGGCTTTTTGCCCAAGCAAATATGATTCGAAGTCTATTAAGCTTGCGGGAAGCCAACCAAGGTATCCGTTCGATGTGAATGCGTTATACCCGAGCGTGGAAATTGAGAAAATCGTAACTTGGCAAGTACCTTCTTTAGGCACGCCAGACAATGGCTTGAACCCCAAAAGACGAAACTTGACATCCTCCTTGCCCTGTCTTTGGCACACGACATCAATCTCCATGCCTTTCCGGTATTGCTGTTCGTCGTAGTCCTTGCGTGTGGCGAAGAGATACCTAAGTGCCAGGAATGTTCTTATGTTATACGCATCTAAGGTAATGAGCAGGCCGGTATTCATCACATCAAGGACATGTGCCTTTAACACGGTTCCGTCCTCGACAGTAAATTTGTTGCTCGACAGGGGGTTGCCTTTGAGCATCCTGCGGTGTGACATCAACGGGAGGCCTGTGGTGGGTTCCTTGCCATAGATATTACATGCCATCTCCTCTTCAGGCCGATAACGTGTCTCTTCAATGAGTGGTTGCCAATAGGCCTCTGCAGAAAGCATCAATCCATAGAATGGCCCGAATGCCATCAAGTAACAGGCCGATAGCGAGCAAAGGCCGTCTGGATAATATCTGACGACTCGTGCATTATAAATGCGGCCAACCATGAAGTCTTCTTCAGTCGGCTGGGCTTCAGGTATTTCCATCATGAGGAGATTGTTATCGCGGTCGAGGGCAATGATGCGTGCCTTCAAGGTGTCTCCTTCATGATATGTGTCGGAGAGTGGTTCGGAAAACTCGAATTGGTATTTCCATCCGGCATGGGCTTTCTCTATAACAGCATTCTTGTCGTTGGTGAAACCGACGATGCTGTTGGGGGTCACCTGCATGATACTGATATCGACCATCATACCTTCATGATAGCCGTTCAAGGGATCGGGGATGGTGTCTCGGATACTCATCCGAACGACTTGTGAGATGGGGTCTGCATTCCCGCATACCACCTTGTCAATGACCTGTGAAGGTTGGTAGTTCTTTGGCTGGCATTCAGTGCTGAGCCAACCTAGTTCTTCTTTGGGTATATAGCCTATCATGTTGTTGCTCGTCAGAACAGTGATACCTTCATTGCATACGGAAAGTACGGACACAGAGAGCACTTGCCCCGCTAGGGGAGTAGCGGAAACGGAGGGAGTGTGCCTGAGCTGCCACGATGTCTGGTATTGACAGGGTGTGACGGGAATGGTGTCTTTGTAGAGGAAAACCCATGATGGGGTTGCCCCTGTCTGAAGGGGATAACTGCATCCCTGATATTCAACGATTAGCATACCGTCTTCCGTCAATTGCGGTTCACATTCCAAGGTGACGGGTTCGCCTTTGTCATAATGGAATTGCATATACCTTGCTTTCTTATCAATACGAAGACATGC
>JAEEGK010008041.1_pt1 | contig 25014 bp, 20 predicted proteins | sample 8958771 | NCBI WGS metagenome assembly JAEEGK01 (sample SAMN16246547, study PRJNA631951) | gut metagenome | biome: gut microbiome; feature: rumen; material: SC-attached | host: Bos | place: Iran: Karaj | collected 2018-10
GCCGGCATACACCCGCACGTCCTCGTCGTCAGTAGAGTTCTCTACAGCGGCGATACCCGTCTTCCAGTACAGTTCGGCCATGCGTTTCTGCATCATACGGTCATAGGCGTAGCCCAGCCAGTAGCAGCCCTTGCCCTCGGTGAAACTTCCCAGCGGCTTGAAACTGTCCACAAGTTCTATGATGCGCGGGTAGTCCTTGGCCAAATAGGCCTCGTACACCATGTCTTCTGCTTCTTTGCGCTGTCTTTCTCGTTCTCTGGAGTCGCCTCCACATCCTAACAGGAATAAGGCGGTGACAACCATCACCACCAGAGTCAAACTGTCTTGTATGTTTTTACTCATATATCCTTTTTGTAGATTTTCAGTGTGCAAAGATACGATTAAGTGAGTAAACTACAAAATAATTAACGATTTATTTTTAGTTTTGAACGCAAGTATCTTCGAGATAAAGTTTCAAAGATACAACTTTTTTTACGAAATAATTCATATCCCCGTTTTTATAAATGAGAATGTGATACAAAAGACGTTAATAATTTGGCGGTCTCGAATATTATACTTAATTTTGCAGACGATTTTATTAGTTACTCCCCTCGTCAGTGCTTCGTGTAAGCGCTGGGCAGGCCGGTAAGACGACGGCTCTCGGGTAGGGCTGGCATGGTACGCAAGGGATATGTATAACATTTAATTTTTGCAATTATGGCACAAATGAATTTTGGTGGTGTGATGGAAACTGTAGTCACCAGCAAGGAGTTCTCTTTGGAGAAGGCACGTGAAGTATTGAAGAATGAGACCATCGCCGTGATCGGTTATGGCGTTCAGGGTCCCGGTCAGGCTTGCAACCTGCGCGACAATGGTTTTAACGTGATTGTGGGTCAGCGTCAGGGTAAGACTTATGATAAGGCTGTGGCTGACGGTTGGGTTCCCGGTGAGACCCTCTTCTCTATTGAAGAGGCTGCCGAGAAGGGTACAATCCTCTGCATGCTTCTGAGCGATGCTGGTCAGATTCAGCAGTGGCCCACCATCAAGCAATATTTGAAGCCGGGTAAGACGCTGTACTACTCTCACGGCTTCGCCATCAACTGGAGCGACCGCACGGGTGTGATTCCCCCGAAGGATGTGGATGTGATCATGGTAGCTCCGAAGGGTTCTGGTACCAGTCTCCGTACGATGTTCTGTGAGGGTCGCGGTTTGAACTGCTCGTATGCCGTTTATCAGGATGCTACTGGTAAGGCTAAGGAGAAGACGATCGCCTTTGGTATTGGTATTGGCGCTGGTTATCTGTTTGAGACCACCTTCCAGCGTGAGGCTACCTCCGATCTGACTGGTGAGCGCGGAAGTCTGATGGGTGCTATCCAGGGCTTGCTGCTGGCACAGTATGAGGTGCTCCGTGAGCACGGACATTCTCCCTCTGAGGCTTTCAACGAGACTGTTGAGGAACTGACCCAGAGTCTTGGCCCGCTCTTTGGTGCAAAGGGTATGGACTGGATGTATGCCAACTGTTCTACGACTGCTCAGCGCGGTGCGCTCGACTGGGCTCCCCGTTTTCACGATGCCATCAAGCCTGTGATGGAGTGGCTGTACTACTCAGTTCAGACTGGTAATGAGGCTCAGATCACTATCGACGCCAACTCGAAGCCTGACTACCGTGCTGGTCTGGAGAAGGAGCTCGAGGCTATGCGTAATCAGGAGATGTGGCGTGCTGGCGAGACCGTCCGTAAACTGCGTCCCGAGAACCAGGAGTTGTAATTAGAATCCTCTGAGTAATTGAAAATAGAAGAAGCTCGCTGATTGGCGAGCTTCTTTTTTGTGGGTGCTGATGGATTCGAACCACCGAAGTCGAAAGACAGCAGATTTACAGTCTGCCCCATTTGGCCACTCTGGAAAACACCCTTCCTGCGGTTAAGCGGGTGCAAAGATGGTGCAAATGAGTGCAGTGCTAAGCGTGCTTAAGCAATGCCGAATGCAGCCCATCTTCGCAAAAGCGTTTGCAAAGGTACGATAAAAAAGTGAATAGTGAATAGTGAATAGTGAAGAATTTGGGGATTTTAACGAATTTTTTGCATTCAGTATGCGATATATGGGAGAAAATGAGTAATTTTGCAGCAAATTTTGAGAGACATGGGAAAATTAGTCATCAATTCGTACGACGAATTTGCAGCGCACTTAGGTGAGGAACTTGGTGCCTCAGACTGGCTGCAAGTGGACCAAGACCGCATTAATTTATTTGCCGACGCTACGCTCGACCACCAGTGGATTCACGTGGATGTGGAACGTGCCAAGACCGAGAGCCAGTATCACAGCACCATTGCTCACGGCTATCTGACACTCTCGCTTCTGCCCTATATGTGGGATCAGATCATCGAGGTGCACAATATCAAGATGCTCGTGAACTATGGAATGGATAAGATGCGCTTCGGCCAGCCGGTGATCACGGGTTCGAAGGTAAGGCTGGTCACCAAGCTGCATAACATCCAGAACCTGCGCGGCATCTGCAAGGCAGAGATAGATTTCAAGATTGAGATAGAGGGACAACGCAAGCCTGCACTCGAAGGTATCGCATCGTTCCTCTACTATTTTATATCATAAGGTATGGGAGGATTCTTTGGGACCATCAGCACGAAGAGCTGTGTGAACGACTTGTTCTACGGTACCGACTATAATTCGCATCTCGGTACGAGGCGTGCGGGTATGGTAATGTACGACAAGGAGAAGGGCTTCAGTCGTAAGATTCACAATCTGGAACGCGACTATTTCCGTTCGAAGTTTGAAGACGAACTGGACTCTTTTTCCGGAAGTCAGGGCGTTGGTGTCATCAGCGATACGGATCCTCAGCCGATCATCGTCAACTCTCACCTGGGGCGATATGCTGTGGTGACGGTGGCGAAGATCAATAACCTGCGAGAGATTGCCGATGAATTGCTGGAGCGCCGCATGCATTTCAGCGAATATTCGGCCAATACCATCAACCAGACGGAACTCGTGGCGTTGCTCATCAATATGGGACGCACTTTTGTAGAAGGTATCAATCTGGTATACAAGAAGATAGAAGGCTCGTGTTCGATGCTTATCCTGACGGAGAATGGTATCATTGCTGCCCGCGACTTCTTGGGACGTACGCCTATCGTCATCGGAAAGAAGGAAGGATCGTATGCAGTCAGCAGCGAGACTACCAGTTTCCCGAATCTCGATTACCATCGTGTGCGTGACCTCGGACCTGGAGAGATTGTCTATCTGCAGGCCGACAAGATGGAAGTGTTGCAGGAGCCTTTCAAGCGTGAGCAGATCTGTTCCTTCCTCTGGGTTTACTATGGCTTCCCCGCTTCCGACTATAATGGCATCAACGTAGAGATGGTGCGTGAGAAAAATGGTAAGATGATGGGAGAGAAGGACGATATCGAGATAGACAGCGTCTGTGGTGTTCCCGACTCCGGTGTTGGTATGGCTTTGGGTTATGCAGAAGGAAAAGGTGTGCCCTATAATCGTTCCGTACTGAAATATACACCTACATGGCCTCGTTCGTTTACACCTGGTAATCAGGAACGTCGTTCACTCGTAGCGAAGATGAAACTCATTCCTAACCCTGCTTTGCTGAAAGATCAGCGAATCGTGTTCTGCGATGACTCCATCGTGCGCGGTACGCAGCTGAGGGATAATGTGAAGACCTTCTTCGACTATGGTGCAAAGGAAGTGCATTGCCGTATCTCTTGTCCGCCGCTGGTTTATGGTTGCCCGTTTATCGGCTTCACCTCGTCGAAGAGCGATCTGGAACTGATCACACGTCGTATCATCCGTGATTTCGAGGGCGGCGACGACCAGAAGCATCTGGAGCGCTATGCCACTACCGACTCGCCTGAGTATAAGAAGATGGTGGAGGAGATTGCCCGTCGTTTAGGTCTTACTTCGCTGAAGTTCGCTAAGCTTGAGGATCTTATCGAGGCCATCGGTATGCCCAAATGCAAGGTCTGCACCCATTGTTTCGATGGCAGCAGCTATTGTCATGAGCATGACGATGAAGACGAGCGCCAGCTGAAGTTTGATTTCTGAGTACTCTGATTACTCTGAGTACTTGGATTATTTCGTTTTATTTCTTGCTGAGGAAACCGTCTTCCTGGAAGATGTGTTCCTCGCGTAGCAGATATTCGAGCGCGGCGTTCAAAGGCTCTGTAGGCAATTGAAGGTCGCGTAATTCTGTGATGTGATGGGGCTTGCCGTCTGCAAGCAGTTCGAGAATGGCGTGGGCTTCTGGTGAGGAGATGCTCTCGCTTACCTGATCGTGAGTAGGGGAGAGACACACGTCGCACTGGCGGCAGTCGTGACTGTCTTCTTCACCGAAATAACGCAGCAGCTGCCGGCTTCGGCAGACATGATCGTTTGTCGCGTAGTTGATCATTGCCTGAATGCGCTCCCGGAACTGTTCCTTACGCTCTTCATAGACCACAGGTGGCAACTGTACGTCCTCTGGATCTTCGCGCCGCTGCAGATAACGTACGTAAGGCGTTTTCTTCTGAGGGATGAAGTGCAGGATATGCTTTCCGCTCAGGTTTTTCAGTATCATATACAACTGCTGAGGCTGCAGTCCGCACTGACTGGCCACAAAACCCTCGTCGATATAATTATAGTCGACGAACAGTCCACCGTAGTTTCTCAACAAGGCAGTGATGACTTTTTCCTCGTTGGGCGTGGAATTTTCCAGTCTGTAGAGTTCGTTGCGGCTGATGGTGAACATCACGCGGGCCTGGTTATCTTGTTCTTCCGTATATTCAATATAGCCTGCGCGATTCAATATCTTCAGGGCAGAATCTACCTGGATTGGGAAGTGGCGGAAAGCATGACAGAATTTGTCGATGTTGAACTCAAAAGTGGCATGATAGCCTGAGCCCACGCCCACCTGATAGAAATAGGCGAGGTGTTCATAGACCTTTCTGATATAATCCTTCTCGGGGAAGGTGTCGCTGATGCGCTTGTCGAGTTTGCGTTGGTCAGCATCATTGTAAAGCAATACGGCATAGGCTTTCTTTCCGTCGCGGCCTGCGCGTCCTGCCTCCTGGAAATAGGCTTCGAGGGAGTCAGGACAGTCGATATGGAGTACAACACGAACGTCGGGCTTGTCGATACCCATACCAAAAGCATTGGTGGCTACCATTACGCGAACCTTGTCTTCCTGCCATTCACGCTGTCGCTGGTCCTTGACGACGGTGTCGAGACCTGCATGGTAGAAGGTGGCGCTGATGCCAGCCTCACAAAGCAGTTCTGCTACTTCCTTGGTGCGACGTCGACTGCGGGCATAGACGATGGCACAGCCTTTCACACTCTCGAGGATATGGATGAGCTCCTGCCGTTTATCGGTGGCACGCCGCACAACATAGGCGAGGTTCTTGCGCTCGAAGCTCATCTTGAAGACATTGAAGCTAGTCTGGCTAGATATACTAGATTCTCTAGAAATCTTAGAATTTCTAGGATTGCCAAGCTTGTCCTGGATATCCTCAACGACCTGGGGCGTGGCTGTGGCGGTGAGCGCCAGGACCGGGATACCAGGCAGGTCTTGGCGGATATCTGCTATCTGGAGATAGGACGGGCGGAAGTCATAGCCCCATTGTGAGATGCAGTGGGCCTCGTCGACAGTAATGAAGCTCACCTTCATGTGACGGAGCTTGGTACGGAAGAGTTCTGACGAAAGACGCTCTGGCGAGACATAGAGGATGGTAATGCCTCCGAAGATGCAATTTTCGAGGGTGGTGATAATCTCTTCATGCGAAAGGCCGGAATAGATAGCTGCTGCGCGGATGCCACGACGGCGCAGATGCAGCACCTGATCCTTCATCAGGGCTATCAGTGGGGTGATAACGATACAGGTGCCTTCGCTACAGAGCGCTGGCACCTGAAAGGTAATGGACTTTCCGCCTCCTGTAGGCATCAGTCCTAATGTATCGTGTCCGTTGCCTATAGATTCGATGATTTCGCGTTGGATACCGCGAAAGCCATCATAGCCCCAATATTTCTGGAGAACCTCCCGATAATTATTCACTATTCACTCCTCCGAGGGCCTGATATCCTCTATCTGCAGTTGTACCTCGCTACGTTTGTAGATATTCTCTTCGATGGTATAGGCGATGTCGAAGGAACGTTTCGACTTGATATAGCGGGCGTCAGCACTCCGTCCGAAGGCAATGCCGTTCATCACGTTCGACGATTTCGAGTCCACCAGTTCGAGTTTGATATGCTCCTGCTGACGGCCCACAACCTTCGAGGTTCCGTAGTCGTAGACATTTCGGGTGCAGAAGATAGGCTTCTCGTTGTCGGGGCCGTGAGGCGCAAACTTCTTCAAGTCGTTATGCAGTTTCTTGGAGATATCCTTGAAGTCAATCTCTTCCTCAATCTCTAGTGTCGCCTCCGTCTGCTCCGGGAGGATATGCTCGTTGACATACTGCTGGAAACGACGTCTGAATTCTGGGATATTTTCGATTTTCAGTGACAGGCCGACGGCATAGGTATGACCTCCGAAGTTCTCCAGCAGATCGCGACAACTCTTTACGGCATCGTAGATATCATATCCTGCCACACTACGGGCAGAACCCGTGGCCAGATCACCGCTGCGGGTAAGAACCACCGTAGGACGATAGTACATTTCCGTCATCCTTGACGCCACAATACCAACCACGCCTTTCTTCCAGTTCTCGTCATAGAGCACAATACTATTGTGATGCTTCTGACTCTCCAGCTTTTCGATAATCTGGTTGGCTTCCTCCGTCATCTGTTTGTCCACATCCTTGCGCTGCTCATTGTAGACATTAATGTGGTTTGCTTCTGACAGTGCTTTCTCAAAGTCGCGCTCCACCAACAGGTCCACGGCTTCCGTACCGTTCTGCATACGTCCTGAGGCATTAATACGGGGACCGATTTTGAACACGATATCACTCATCGTCATCTCACGACCCGTGAGACCACTGATCTCGATGATCGACTTCAGTCCCACCGAAGGACTCTGGTTCAGTTGCTTCAGCCCGTGGAAGGCCAGAATACGGTTCTCGCCTGTCACTGGCACCATATCGGCTGCGATGGAGACGGCACAGAAGTCGAGCAATGGGATGAGCCTTGAAAAGGGTATGCCATTGTTCTTGGCGAACGCCTGCATGAACTTGAAGCCGACGCCACAGCCGCACAGGTGTTTGAAGGGGTAGGTAGAGTCCTCACGTTTTGGGTTGAGGATGGCGACGGCATCAGGCAGATCGTCATCGGGAACGTGATGGTCACACACAATAAAATCGATGCCAAGCGATTTGGCATAACTGATCTCATCGATTGCCTTGATGCCGCAATCGAGCACAATAATTAGTTTGACATCCTTCTCTGCAGCCGAATCCAACGCTTTCTTGCTGATACCATAACCTTCCTCGTAGCGGTCGGGAATGTAGTATTCAATGTTGGAATAGAACTGCTGCAGGAACTTGTACACCAAAGCTACCGCCGTACATCCATCGACATCGTAGTCGCCATATACCATGATCTTCTCTTTACGCCCCATGGCGTCGTTGAGTCTGTCTACAGCTATGTCCATGTCGTTCATCAGGAACGGATCTATCAATTCATTTAGCATCGGACGGAAGAATCGCTTGGCTGCGCTCTCCGTCTTGATGCCACGCTGAATGAGTAGGTCGGCGAGAATCGGACTCATGCCAATCTTCTCACCCAGCTCCTTAGCTGCTGCTCGTCTTTCTGATGTAGGTGGTTCGTAATTCCATTTAAAATGCATTTAATATATTATTTTTTATTCTTTGTCGCTTTGGTGGCCGAAAAGGGTACAATAACCCAAATTAGCGCCCAAAGATAAGAATAAAAAATGAAAAAACGGCATAATCTGCAAAAAAAATAACAGATTATGCCGATTTTTACCTAAAAATGGTGATTTTCGGGCTTAGATACCGAGTTTTTTGCGAATTTCCGCGGGGATGGCATTCTTGTTGATGAGGAAGTCCATCGTGTTGGCAGCGATGAAGGCCTTGGTCATATACCAGGTACCTTTGTAGTCGCCTGTCTCACCCCAAGAGTTCTGTACCATATAATACTCCTTACCGTTCTGATCCTTGGCGATACCATAGATATGCATACCGTGGTCGTCTGTCAGCTCCCAATTGTCGAAACGCTCCTGGCGCATTGCCTGTGTAGGCACGATCTCAGGCACGTTGCATCCCAGTGAATCGATGATATTACGCTTCTTCTCAGCGGTGAGCTTGAGCCAACGGGCCATATCGCTGCCTCCGAGACCCTCTGCAGCCTTTGTGTCAACGGCATAGGCCAGACCTTTGCGGGTGAAGCCCTCTTCCGATACGTCACCACCCCAAGCAACAGTATAACCCTTTTCAATGGCATTGTCGATGATCTGCATCATCTCGTCCATCGGAAGGTTATAGCTCAGCGGGAAGCGCCAGTTGTCCTGTACTTCTACGGCAAAGGCGGTGTAGAAAGGATGGTGTGTGTAGCTGGTGATAGAGACATAGTCGTCGAGGTTGATGCCGAGCGAAGCCATGAACGACTTCGGGGTGTATTCCTTGCCATCATAGACGAACTTCTCCGGGCACTTGCCTAGGTAAGCATCGAGGATGCCCTGCAGACCGACCTTCCATTGGTTGCTGATCTTCTTGGCCGAGCTCTTGGCAACAGCTGCCACGTAAGGCTCGAGGATAGAGAAGAACTCATTGAAATTGTTCAGCGAGTCACCATAAAGCGAGCCTGGGAAGGGCATGGCGTTGATAGGACAGATGCCCCAGGTCTTCAAGGTGTGAAGCACGTCCTCGGCACTGCCGCCCTGTGCAAACTGACAGTCACCGTGATAGCGAACCACCTGGATGGCGCGCTCCATATAGGTCTTGTTGGCAACAAATGCCTCACAGAGGGTGTATTTCTTGCCCGTTGCCTTCAGGATTTCAGCCTCGAAGAACGAGAGGGTGGAGTAGTCCCAGCAGGTACCCGAACGGTTCTGGTCCTTAATACTTGTAATGGGATTTGCCTTGATCGTGGTGAATACAGGCTTGTTCTGGTTCTTGGCGGGTTCCTTCTTCTTGGCTCCCGCAGCACTCATGGCGATCATAGCTATGAGTGCAAAAGTTAAAATCTTCTTCATAAATTTGAGTTTTAGCCCCCTAAGTTAGGGGGATGGGGGTCTGAACAAATGTTCATTGCCCCGTTAATACTATTTATTGTTCTCTTGTTCTCTTGTTCAGACCCCTGTGGCCCCCTAACTTAGGGGGCGCGAGTTCATAAACTCTTCGAGCTCCTGGGGATGATAGGGAATGCGTTTTGATCCGAGGAAACGGCAACCCTCCTTCGTGATGAGGATATCATCCTCGATGCGGATACCACCGAAGTCCTTATAGGTCTCCAGCTTGTCGAAGTTGAGGAATTCCTTGCAGTGTCCGCTGGCCTTCCAGTCGTCGATGAGGTGTGGGATGAAGTAGATGCCGGGTTCGTCGGTCATCACGAAGCCTTCTTCCAACTTACGACCCATGCGCAGACAATTGGTACCAAACTGTTCCAGATTCGGACGCGTCTCCTCGTCGAAGCCTACGTAGATCTGTCCGAGCCCCTCCATATCGTGCACGTCCATTCCCATCATATGTCCCAAGCCGTGAGGCAGGAACATAGCGTGGGCACCGGCAGCTACGGCCTCGTCTGTATCGCCTTTCATCAGTCCGAGCTCTTTCAGACGTTCTGTCATCATCTTGCAGACGGCAAAGTGCACATCCATATATTTCACACCGGGCTTGGCCACCTCGAGCACATAGTCGTGACAGGCCTCCACGATGCTGTAAATCTCCAACTGACGCTGGGTGAACTTGCCATTTACAGGCATCGTACGGGTATGATCAGAACAATAATCGTCCAATTCGCAACCGGCGTCGCACAACACTAATCGCCCATCCTTCAACTTCGCGTCGGAAGGATTGCCATGCATGATCTCTCCGTGCTGCGAGAAGATCGTGGCAAAGCTGTTGCCTTGTGCCAGACTGCGGGCGATACCGTCTACCTGTCCTGCCACGAAACGCTCCGTGATACCTGGCTTGATGAGCAGCTGTGCTGTTGTGTGCATCGCATAGCCAATGTCACAAGCAGCCTCGATACAGGCGATTTCCTCAGCACTCTTCGTGGCGCGCATCTTCACGATGGCCTTGATCAGCGGAAGCGAAGCGGCTTCCTTCTGCTTGGAGGGATGAATCCCCAGCAGTTCCATGATCTGTATCTTCGTATCGAAGCGATAGGGGGGCAGAAAGTGAATCGTCGCGTTTGTCGCCGTGGCACGGCGACATACTTCACTGAGGTCTGCCATCGGAGCGGTCTTCGTCACGCCTACCTCTGCTGCGAGGTCAGCCACCGATGGGGTATAGCCCATCCATACAATGTCCTCCACGTCGATATCATCACCGAAGAGCATCTCCGTATCGTTGTCGATGTCAATCACACCCACGAGTCCGTCGCGATGCTGACCGAAGTAATACAGGAACGATGAATCCTGTCGCATCGGGGCATAGGCGTTAGCTGGATAGTTCATCGGTGAGTCGTTGTTGCCAAAGAGGACAATCACACCGTTTCCCACGAGTTCCTTTAACTCTGCGCGCCTTCTGATATAAGTTTCCTTACTGAACATATTCTATATTATTCGTTTTCGTTAGCCAATTTGGTGCAAAGTTACAACTTATTTCTTAAATAGCCGAATCTTTTGCGAAAAAAATGCATAATTACACAGTAGGAATCGACCCTACTGTGTAATTTCCGTTCTTTTGTTCTTTCGTCTCAAAAAAAATGAGTACTTTTGTGCCCAAATTTGAATAATAGACTTAAAATACAATGGGAAAAGTAATTCTTACCGGTGACCGCCCCACCGGAAAACTCCATCTCGGACACTATGTCGGTTCGTTGCGCCGTCGTGTCGAATTGCAGAATGCGGGCGACTATGATCGTATGTTCGTGTTTATGGCCGATGTACAGGCCCTCACCGATAATGCTGACAACCCCGAGAAGATTCGCCAGAATATCATCGAAGTGGCACTTGATTACCTCGCAGCAGGTCTCGATCCCGAGAAGTGCGTGCTCTTTATCCAGAGTCAGATTCCTGAACTCGCTGAGCTTACTACCTATCTGATGAACCTCGTCAGCGTGAGTCGTGTACAGCGCAACCCGACGGTGAAGACCGAGGTTAAGATGCGTGGCTTCGAGGGTGAGAGCATCCCCTTGGGATTCTTCTGCTATCCCGTTTCTCAGGCTGCTGACATCACGCTGTTCAAGGCTACCACCGTTCCTGCTGGCGAAGACCAGGAGCCGATGCTCGAAGTATGTCGTGAATTAGTGCGCCGTTTCAACCAGACTTATGCCGAGGTGCTCGTGGAGCCGAATATCCTGTTGCCCGAGAATCTCACGGCCCGTCGTCTGCCAGGCACTGATGGTAAGGAGAAGATGTCGAAGTCGCTGGGCAACTGCATCTACCTCTCTGATACTGCTGATGATGTCTGGCAGAAGGTGCGCTCGATGTATACCGACCCCGAGCATGTCAACCTCAACGATCCCGGTCATGTGGAGGGCAATGCCGTCTTCACTTATCTCGATGCTTTCTCCTGCGATGCTGATTTCGCTGAGTTCTGGCCTGAGTATCAGAACCTCGACGAGTTGAAGGACCATTATCGTCGTGGTGGCTTGGGTGATATGAAGTGCAAGAAGTTCCTCAATCAGGTGCTCAACAAGTTCCTGGAGCCCATGCGCGCCCGTCGCGCGGAATTCGAGAAGGACATCCCCGAGATCTACAACATCCTGAAGAAGGGAACTGAACAAGCTCGCGAGGTCGGCGCCCAGACAATGGATGAGGTGCGTAAGGCGATGCGCATCGACTATTTCAACGATGCCGAGCTCATCCGCCAGCAAGCTGAACGCTTTGCGAAATAGACATAAGAACATATAAAAACATAATAACAGACTAACAGATTTTTAATATAAGGCAGACTAAAAAATATCTGTTAATAATATATGTTAGTTTGTTATTATGTCTTTAAATAATTAGTCTGTCTTTAGTAAATCAGGCCTGAGGCGTATGGTTCGCTCCATCGCCTGTTCGAATTCCCATTCACGGATTTTGGCTTCATTGCCGCTGAGAAGGATCTCAGGAACCTTCCAACCCTTATAGTCCGCAGGTCGGGTGTAGATAGGTGCTGCAAGGATATCATCCTGGAAACAGTCCGACAGTGCACTCTGCTCGTCACCGATCACCCCAGGAACTACTCTTACGATGGCATCGGCAATCATCGCTGCCACCAGTTCTCCGCCTGTCAGCACAAAGTCGCCGATGGAGATCTCCTTGGTAATAAGATGATCGCGCACGCGTTGGTCGATGCCCTTATAATGTCCTGCCAGGATAATCAGATTGCCCTTCAACGAAAGTTCGTTGGCCATGTGCTGATCAAACCGCTCCCCGTCGGGCGAAGTGAAGATCACCTCGTCATAATCGCGCTCAGCCTTCAGGGCCGTGATGCAACGGTCGATAGGCTCACACTGCATTACCATCCCTGCACTGCCTCCATAAGGATAGTCATCCACGCGACGCCATTTGTCAAGCGTGTAGTCGCGCAGGTTGTGCAGACGGATCTCCGCCAGTCCTTTCTTTTCTGCCCTTGCCAGGATGGATTCGTGAACGAAGCCCTCCAGCATCTCGGGCAATACGGTAATGATATCTATTCTCATAAATAAAATGCCTTAATCTTGTCAATATATGCCTCGCCCGTCTGGCGCCCGATATCGTACACACGCTGCATCTCTTCGGGATCGTGCGAGATATGTCCGATAGGCAGTTTTTCCGAAGGCCGTATCACGAGTGCGCGACCTGCTTTTTCTGCCTCGTAGACATACACCAGCTGTTTGTTGTACATCAGATGCCGTTTGTCCATCGCCTCAATCATCTTGGGATACTTTCTCAGGGCAATGCGCATCAGCGGCATCAGTTTGTTATGTTCCTTCACATAGCCGTCGGGTTGGGTGAGGATCACCACATTCCTCTCGTAGCCGATGCTTTCGAAATATTCCAGAGGAATCGAATCTGCTACGCCCCCGTCGAGCACCTTCATCCCTTCGAGCTCTACTACCTTCGACGCCAACGGCATCGAGGCGGAGGCACGGATCCAGTCGTAAGTCAGCGACCCGCATTTGTCGAGCTTCTTATAGACGGCCTTGCCCGTTTCCACATCTGTGCAGACGGCATAGAATGCCATCGGGTTCTGCTCGAAGGCCTCGTCGTCGAAGATGTCGTATTGGGTTGGGATGATGTGGTAGCCAAACTCCGCATTATAGAGGTCGCCCGTCTTCCACCATGACTGCCAGCTGCAATAGCGCTTGTCATGCGCGAACCGCTTATTATATCTGATGCCTCTGCCTGGCTGTCTCGACTTGTAGTTGCATCCGAAGGCCGCACCGGCCGACACCCCGATCAGTCCGTCGGGCTCCACGCCGTGTTCCATCATTACATCGATGATGCCCGCCGTGAAGAGACCTCTCATCGCTCCGCCTTCAAGTACAAGCCCACGTTTCATCGGCTGTGGGTTTAGAAGAAAATATCCTTTTTCTCTTTCTTGGGAGTCGTCTTGGCCTTTGGTGTCGCTTTCCGCTTGATCTTTGCCTGAGTGGCTACAGGTGCTTCTTCTGCTGCTACGGACTTGTCACTCTTCTTGTTCGGATTGATGGCAATACTGCGGTCATAGGAGAGGGTAGGGCAACCGTCTTCCGTGATATCCACGCTGAAACGTAACGTTCCGCCGTCCTTCCATCCATAGAACCGTGCGTTGTACATCTCCTCTGTCACCTTGGTAAGTTGGCAGACCACGGAATCTTCCGCCTCGATGGTTACATCGCGGAAAAAATTCTTAGAACCGCTGGCGGTGTTGTTGACCATAATCTCTGCAATAAGCGCTGAACCTTCGATACTGTGCTTCAACAATTGCACCGTGTAGTTGTTGATATACCATGTGTCGTATGTGATGGCGTTTGCCGGCAGCCTGAGCCCGTCATAATTCAGTGAGAACTTGGTGGTTGTGGAACTCTTCTCCACTCCGATTTCCTCGGGAATGTTCAATGTGCACTGGTAACTCAGCACAGCTGTCTCCACATTTGTATTCTCCTTGCGGGTGTCGATGTTGATATGGCAGTTCTCGTCCTCGCTGCTGAGTGTCATTAACGATGGCTTCATATAGGGAGGACAGACTGCCTTGATGTTCGTGATGGCGGTCTTGTGCTCAAAGCCGATGGCCATATTGTCATTCAGGACAAAGCGGCAGGAGTGATTGGGATCTACCGTCACTACACCGTATTTACCGTTTTTCATCACGATGGCTTCGTTGTTCCAAAGCTGTTGCACTTTCTCGAACTGCGCTGTCAGTATCTCCTTCCCGTTGTAGTTTAGTCCAAGCAGCTCTGTGCCGGGGAATGCCTTGCTGACGAGCGAACTCTTCTTTTCCTCCTTTATCTCCTCAGGAACGGCTACACTCTCTTTCTTCTGTCCGTCGTAGGTAATGCTGTTCAGGCGCATCAGCCCATCGAAAGTCATCTGACCGCCCTTGAAGAATGTGATGTAACCATTTTGATTATTCTGCACATTAAGTGGCCTTTCGTTGGCCATGACCCGGCTCTTCTTGTTTGTAGTGTTGCCATCGAAATGGATGGGGGTCAGTGCGCCGGTATTGAAATTATATTCGTAGAAGCGCTTCTTCAGCACAATGATGCTCTTGCCATAGCTCACACCTGAGATGAAGTCGATATCGTCTACGTCGTATTCGCCAAGGTTCAGCTTTTCCAATGTGCCGGTCTTGGCCGAGAGCACCTGAGTCGTGTAATCGCCGCCCAGCACACGCTTGGGATTCTTGGGAACTTTCACTACTGCATAGCCTTCAGTGAAAGGCATTCCGCCACTGAACGGACCGACGACCGCATCATCTGATGCTCGGAGGTAGAAATAGCCGTCAATATTGCTTACCAAAAGATAGCCGTCGTAGAAGGAAGGCAGACCTGCCACCTGATACTGTCCGGGCTGGAACTCCTTCACGCGTCCTTCATCGCTCATATAACCTACAAAAGCGTTGTTGGCATATAATATAGAGGTATGTGAACGGAAGGGCGACAACTTTTCGTACTTCTGTGCTACGACTTCTTTCTCCTTGGCGTTCATCATGCCGTATTTCCCGCCGTTGGATACTACGTAATAGCCGTTTCCGAGCATTTCGATGCTGTCGTACTTGGGATGAAGTGTCCATTGGGGCAGTTGAGCGTAGGCGCTCATACCTATAAGAAGCAATGCAGTAATGACAAACTTTCTCATTTTACTATATTGTCAGTTTCAATCAGTCCATTAATTCTAATGTTTTCTCAATCTTCTCCTTGTAGACAAAGTCCTGGTTTCTCTCCGCTTCGTCTTTGGCCAGTTCCAGCAGCTGTTTGCTCTTGGCTGTGTCTTCCTTAGTTGCAATGCCCAGATAATAGTAGGACGAAAGCCAATAGAGACATTGGTGATAGTTGGGAACCTGGGCCTGTATGGCTTTTTCCAGCCAGCTGATGGCTTCGCGATTGATTTCATCTGAAGCAGGAGAGCCTTTCCGCGGGCCGTCTTCCTCGACAATGGCCCATCCTAATAGTCGTTTGCGACGGTCTGACTCTATGTCATTAGGAATTCTGGCATAAGTCTTTGCCACCTCGAAGATCGCATCCTTATTCCCGTTTTCTGCCAGCACCTTCATGCGGTTGAAAGCTGACTGGATGCTGTCGGGGTTCTCTTGATTAAACAGGGCCAGTGCCGATTCGTATTCTATCTGTTCCTCCATCTTCTGCCGCTCAGCTTGGTCGATGGCTGCCTCTTCCTGTGCTTTTCCAAGGATATCCTGACCAAACAGGAAGTATGCGCCGGCACCGATTGCCAGGACAAGCACGATGGCAAGACCGATCCAGAGCCCTTTCCTCGATTTTCCCTGTGGCTGGAGGCTGTCGCTATAAGGATTGCCTGAGTTGTAGGGGTTCGCGGAGTTATAAGGGTTCGCGGAATTGTAAGGATTGGCGGAGTTGTAGGGGTTCGCGGAGTTGTACGGGTTTCCTGAGCCGATGACGGTTCCCTTAATCGGCGCACCAGCAGCCGGTCCCATCACCGTACCTTTATTAATAAGCTCTTCTATGGCCGGTCCCATGACAGTGGCTCCGGGAGGGATTGCCGCGTTCAGCTGACTCTGCGGGACTTCTTCCTGCGAGGTGGCTGCGAAAATCTCTGGAATCCTGTTACGTGTCTCCGGATACTTGATAGCTTCTTCGGCAATGTCCTCCAGTCTGTTGGCCGTCGGACGTGCCCAAGGCTCTGCTTCCAGACATTTCTCCAACGTGCGCTTCAACAATGGCGAGAAATTGCCAGGCAGTTCGGGGATCTCTGCTCCTTTCTTCTGTAGCAGACCACCATCATTTCCGAAAGGCAACATGCCTGATAGCATCTCGAAGACCGTCGAGCCCAACGAATAGATGTCATTGGCCATGATCGGCAGATTCTGCTTCGAGAACCGTTCAGGGGCCATATACGAGATCGTTCCTGCGGAGAGCAGGTCTTTTTCCTGGTTCGACACACGGCTCAGCGACTGTTTGGCCTGAGTGCTCACACCGAAATCAGTAAGCATATAGTCACCGTTGTCGCTCAGCAGGATGTTGGCAGGCTTGATATCCTGATGCAGGATAGGAGGCTTCATGCCATGCAGATAAGCCAGGGCACTGGCACAGTCATGGATCAGTTTCCAAGCCTCATCCTCTGTCATCTTCCCAATCAACTTACCGATGTTGCCCTGCTCGCAATAGGGCAGGATCAGGTAGGGGCGGTTCTCGCTTGTGGCAAAGAACAACGGGCGCAGCAGATTCTTATGGTTCGCGTTCACCATCAGTGCAAACTCATGGGTCAGCATCTCGTTGCCGTCATCACTGGCATTGCCTGTCGGGTTATATATCTTCAGAGCCAGGGCAACGCCCGTCTGGGTGTCTCTCACTTTCCACACCTCAGAAAAAGCTCCCTGTCCTAAAAGTTTCTCCTGTTCGTATCTTCCGTCAAAAATGTTCATTTCTGTTAATTATATTGCCTTTAGGGTGCAAAGTTAATAGTTTTCTATGAAACCACCAAGAATTTCGGGAAATATTTGCGATATAAAGAAAAATCTGAAGTTCCGCATCGGCACAGCTATCTTCGCTCCCCGCGTTTATTGAAGTAATACTGATCGCGCTTTCTCGTGATGCTGCCGTAGTTGATGGCATGCTCGGGACAGTAATGGTAGCAGGCCAGACACGAAGTACACAGTCCGTTATGCTTCCACACGGGCGGTGTACCTTGTATGTTATCCACCGGACAGACCTTCTGGCATTTCCCGCATCCGATGCATTTGTCGGCATCCACCATGAATTTCTTGTCGGTCACCATCTTCCGGTTGAAGTATTCTCCGATCACGTACGAATAGAGTCGGGGAGTACTGCCCTTGTCGAGTTCCTCGATGCCCCGTCTGCGCTCCTGGATGATGTGGATGATGTGAGGCAACTGGTGTCGCGCCACGTCGAGTTTCATCGCCTCCTTGTCCTCGGGGTCGGTCTTCATAAACGGCAGACACACATAGCTCTCTGGCATGATCACTGAGAACACTGATTCTGCCTGCAACGGCTCGCCATTACTCCGTCTCAGGTCCTTGTTGGTTGCCAAGTCGCGATTCAGGATGGTCATCGTTTCGCCCATACTGTCGCCACAGGTGGTCAGCGCCCAGCAGAAGTGATTGTCAACGTTCAGTCGCAGATTCCGGATGAATGTTCTCACCAGTCCCGGCACCTGCCAACCGTGTGTGGGAAAACAGAAACCGATTCGTTCGCCCGTGTGGAGGATATAGCTATGACGGCCTTTACGTATTTCGTCGGGAATATAGTACAGCTGATCGTCAATAGCCTTCGCTATCTCCTCTGCCGCCCATCGCGTATTGCCCGTTCCGCTGAAATAGAAAATCATATTGGTCTGAATAAATTTTTGGCAAAGTTACGAATAAGTGAGCAAAATACCAAATAATTAAAACTAATTGTTTGAATATTTTTTCAAAATAAATCGAATATTTCTTTTCGTTATCGGATTTTTTTCTTATATTTGCACACGATAAACAGATAAATCAACTTAAAACCCAACAAGATTATGAAGAAGCAATATGTACAAATGCTATTGATCGCGATCTTGCTACTCTCGTTAGTCGGAAGCTTCATGCGCTGCCAGATGAGGGCCGACGCACCCCCGAAGGAAATCATCGAAGCCGCCGAGGAAGCCTCGCGGCAAGTGCCAGAGCAGGGTCCCGCCCCCGAGATGAAGCGCATAGAGCCCGCCGACTCCGCTGAGACTGTCGACTCCGCCACGCAGGCGCACATGGATCGCCAGTACTTCGAGGCTCTGACGAGAATAGCCGACGGCGGAAAAGTCTATGCCACCGACGCCGATGGCAAGCGCATTTCGAAGGCCTTCACACGCTATGACGACTACAAACAGTTCATCGCCGCCAACCCGCAGAACCCCAAGAACTACTACTCTTACGACTCCGGAGGCACGTCATTCAACATCAACCTCAAGACGTCGCCAAACGGAGACGGCATGCAAATCCAGAATAAGCCGCAACCCGCCGAACCCGTTCCCTGAACTCACGGGGAAAGGTCCCGTGAGTCATCGGCATTAACGCGTTTAGGGCCCGCTATCTCATCTACGTCATCCGCGGTCAGCGTGTGATGCTCGATTTCGACCTTGCAAGGCTCTATCAGGTAGAGACAAAAGCACTCAACCAAGCTGTAAAACGTAATCCCAAACGATTTGAGGGTGAAGAGTTTATGTTCCAGCTCACGAAAGAAGAATGGAGAACTGTTAAAGTGCAGATTTTTCATGCGCAATCTTCTGATGTTGAAGCAATTACAGATTTGCAGTCACAATTTGTGACCGCAAAATCAATCAAGAAACAACGATTTCAACCTTATGCTTTCTCAGAAATCGGTGTTGCAATGCTCAGCAGCGTATTGAAATCAGAGGTTGCCATACAGGCGAACCGTAAGATTATGAAAGCTTTTGTAGCTTATCGTCATCTGGCAGAATTGCCCCTAGCTGCGACCTATCTCGATTTGAGGAAACAAATAGAAGATCTTAGGCAGGAAGTCAACGACATCCTTGCAGACCAGAACGACATAAACGAAAGTACCCGTGCACAGCTCGATGCCATCAGCACAGCATTGGCGGAATTGCAAGCCAAGAATCCAGAAGATGACAAACCACGTCGCCCTATCGGATTTATACAACCCGATAACGACGAGGATAAAAATTGAAAGTACCGATGACTACTGCTGCTCATTTTAGCCGTTAAGTGGGGTGAACAACTATTTAAAGTAGTTAACGAATTAATATAACTACAGGAAATAGTTGCATCCTTATAATTTTATAGTTATCTTTGCCGCCAGATACTGAATGCTTAGTTGATTAACAACTCAAAGAAAACTAAAAATGAAAAAACTGACGAATAAAGAACGGGAAGTCATGGAGTACTTCTGGCAGCATGGTCCATTGTTCGTAAGGGAACTGTTGGAGCACTATGACGAGCCGCGTCCTCACTTCAACACGCTATCGACCATCGTGCGCCGACTGGAACGGGAAGGCTATATCGGACACAAGCAGTATGGCTCCACCTACCAGTATCACGCCCTGATCACAGAAGAGGACTATGCCAAGCGAAATATCTTCCAGCTGGTGGACGACTATATCGAGGATTCATATAAAGGTCTGGTGTCCACCTTCCTGAAAGAGGAGAAACTCTCCGTAGCAGAGTTGCGCGAACTGATTTCCCAAGTAGAAGCATACAAAAAGACAAAGAAATGATAGACCAGTTCCTGACATACGAGTTGAAGGTAGCAGTGCTGATTGCCGTGTTCTATATCTTCTGGCGCCTGTTGGTAGCCAATGAAACTTGGCATCGGCTCAACCGTATCGTACTGATTACAACGGCCATCGCATCGTTCGTATTACCATTTTGCGTGATTACCTTCCAAAAGACGGTGGTGGTCGAACCTATGCGAGTTGTTGTGGACAAACCAGAACTGGTAATAACGGAGATTGAAAGCACCAACGGTTTGAGGAACGTTGATGAACCATCACAGGCTTTTAACTGGCAACAAGTGCTGATGCTTATATACATAATAGGTGTCGTGCTGCTTGTGACGAGGATGCTGATTTCGATATGGCGACTGAGCCGAATGACGGCGCACTGCGAACTGCATCCGTTGGATCATGGCCGCCGGATTGCTGTCTGTGACAAGGTGCAGCAGCCTTTCAGTTGGTGGAACACGGTCTTCATGAATCGAAAAGACTTTGAGGAAGGCGCCACAGCCCTTCTTACTCATGAATTAGGACACATCCGGCTGCGTCACTCTGTCGACGTCGTCTTAGTGGAACTGCTTACTGCCCTGCAATGGTTCAATCCGACGATGTGGATGCTTCGTGCCGACCTGCACACCATCCACGAATACGAGGCCGACCAGCAGGTACTCTCTCACGGATTCAACGACATTCAGTATCTAACCCTCTTAATCCGTAAGGCCGCACACCAGAGCGGGTACTCTCTGGCTAACGGCATAGCAAACCAGAGTACCCTCAAAAAAAGAATAACTATGATTATGAAACCCCAATCAAATCGTTGGCAGTGGCTGCGCTTAGCCTATCTGCTGCCTATCGTGGGCGTCACCCTCGCCCTCAATGCAGAGACCGTCACCAATATGGTCTATAAGAACGAAGAGCCCCAGAAACAGGTGCCCGTAAAGAAAGGTAAGAAAGATGCCACCATCAAGACCAATGCCAATCAGGGCATACAGGTCATAGAAGTAATTGAGGCACCTGAGGCTACAGACAAAGAAAAGACTTATGAAACCACCGTGAAAGAGACAGAGCCGAATGTGGCTGTCATTATCCTCAATACCAAAAAGAAAGGAGAAGAACCGTTGCTCATCGTTGATGGCAAGATTGCCACAATAGAACAGGTGCGGGCTCTTCCCAGAGATGCTGTCGCCAGAGTGGCTACGATGAGAGAAAAGGCTGCCATAAAGTCATACGGCGAAAAGGCAAAGTATGGCGCGCTGATCATTACCACTGTCAAACATCAGAAAGAAATAGACAATGAAGAATACCCAACCCGTATCATTGGTGCCAATTCCACCATTGATTTGGGTTTCGCTAAGACCGACAATGTCTTCGACGAGGTAGATGAGATGCCACAATTCCCTGGCGGTATGGCGGGACTGATGCAATATCTAAGCACCAATGTGCGCTATCCTGAAGATGCGAAAGAGTCAGGTGCCCAAGGACGTGTCATCGTCAGTTTCATTGTGGAGAAAGACGGGAGTATCAGCTATGCAAGAGTTACGAAGCCGACGTATTCTTCCCTCGATGATGAAGCCCTCCGTGTGGTCAGTAACATGCCGAAATGGACACCTGGCAAACAAAATGGTGAAGCCGTCCGTGTGAAATATTCAATACCTGTTTCTTTCCGTCTGAATAGCAAAGAAACGCCTAAAGCCGAGGGTACCGTCATGTCTATACCTGTAATGCCCTCTTCGGAGAGGGCTGAGATTGACGAGAACGGCAGAATCACCATCAACGGTAGGGAAGTGAAGAGGCGTTTTTTTGACGGCTCGCATCCCGATGACAATAAAGTGTGTTTAGCCATCGCGAATATCATGATCAATGATGCTGAGCATTTCGATTACGTGATTGATGGTGAACCCGTTTCTGCAAAGGATCTGCAGGAAAGGAAGTCCAAAAACAACCCCATCAAGAGCATAGAGTATGTCCAGAAGGATAGCGAGCATCCGAAGGACAGATTGCTTATCACGACAAAGAAAACAGAATAAACATGAAGAAAACCTTCATCATCGCATTGCTTGCCCTCGCCGCATTGGCAGGGCAAGCACAAGAGATTAGAACGATCGAGCCGACGCTCAATGACTATCTCCCGTTACTGAAAGCCCAAGGCTATATGGTTTATAGTTTCGACACGAAGGACTTCAACGGTGCTCAGGCTGAACCAGTAGTTATGGAATATGTGAAGGGCGAAGAGCCGAAGGATGTGCTCGGTTTCAGTTTTTCCATGAACTTCAGTGAGAAACTGGTCATCGGCTTTGCGCCGTCAGGAAATGATACGACGGCCATCTACACATTCAATTTCTCCGAGGGGAGAGGCTTCAACGGACGGCTCAACCTAAGGGCGATTTATGCGCCCGAAGCGCCAACCAAGAGCCGATACATTTATGAGTCGCGTCCTTTTAAACTCGTCCCGCCGTTCGAGAATGGAAAATTCATCCCGCTCGTCTTGTATGGCTCCTATTGGTATGAACCCGAGACGGGCGTTAGCCGCTTCTGCGGCGAGAGTATCATCAAGCCCGACCTCTCTTCGGACATTGTGAAAAACATTCCGCATTTCTACGTCCTCGGTATCAAAATCAAGTAAGGCAGAAGGATTGCATGAACTCACGGGGAAAGGTCCCGTGAGTCGTCGGCATAAACGTTTACTAACTAATTACCATTAAGTCTTTGGCCAAATCGCGGAAATGGCAAAATAGTTGTCCAGAGATTTGTTTTTTCGATATTTATTTGTATCTTTGCAGCGTGAACCGTAATTCAAATCGCTATGGACAAACAAAGTAACAAAAAAAAGAAGGTAAAAAAAACAGAGGTGGTTACAAATTGTGACCAGCTGCCACAGGTTATTAATCACGATCTTGTGAACATTAATATTGAGAGTCTTATTCGCATAATTCGTGGTCAGAAAGTAATGCTTGACTCTGATTTGGCAATGCTATATGGGGTTGAGACTCGTGCTTTAAATCAGGCTGTAAGACGTAATTTAAAACGTTTCCCTGATGATTTTATGTTCCAAGTCACAAAAGAGGAATGGAATGCTTTAAGATCACAAATTGTGACCTTAGAAGATTTGAACTCACAAAATGTGATATCAAATATCCTTGAAAACCAACAAGAAGGAGTTTTGCGGTCGCAAATTGCGACCTTAAAGAATGGACGTGGACAACATAGGAAGTTTCTCCCTTATGTGTTTACTCGTAATGGCATAGGAATGCTCAGTAGTGTATTGAGGTCAGAAACGGCTGTTGAAGTTAATATTCGTATCATGCGTGCTTTCACAGCCATACCAGACATCATGAATAACAATGCGTTGATGATGCAGCGAATCCTTCACATAGAGCAGCACCAGACGGAAACAGATGAGAAAGTAAACCAGATTATTACTACGATCGAGAACCGTCTTCCAGAGCAATTGCCGGAGCAGATATTTGCTACAGGATGCGTGTGGGATGCCTGGGCTTATGTGTCAGACTTGGTTAGGAGTGCGAAGAAGCGGATTGTGCTGATTGACAATTTTGTGGATGATCGTGTGCTGTCTCTCTTGGATAAGCGGGCAGATCATGTGGAGGCTACGATTCACTCTCGTTATTATGAACCATTCCAAACAGACCTGAAGAAACACAATGAACAGTATCGCGAGGTCCTGTTTGTGCAGCTGCCTCAAAAGAACCACGACCGCTTCTTGATCATCGACGACGACGCCTATCTGCTTGGTGCCAGCGTAAAGGACATGGGAGCAGGCATGTGTGCAGTCACGAAGATGCAGGTGTCGCCAGAGACGATATTGCAATTAATATAATAAGGGCACGTTCTCTTAAATTGTTCTCGGAAGTTGAGATTTGTTCACGTTGAACATTTCTCAACTTCTTTTTTTCTGCTCGTATCTATGATATTTACTATCTTTGCAATCGCATTCAGATTTATCAATAACTGGGCGCAAGATCTTTTTTTGTTAAACCCGAGTGGGGTGAGTATCTCGAGATTGTAATTGCAGCGCTGCATTCATCTCCTCACAACACGAAGGTGAATGAAACGGAGAAGAGGACGCACAAGCCAGCAGCAGCGCGACAAGAAGCGCTATCCTTTTACAGAGTCAACAAAAATCATTGAGTTAGTTGACAAGAAGCACTACGGCGACGTAGTGAAATTGACTGAACGACTGAAACCTTTCCTGATGGACGGGGGGAAGGGGGCGTTTGTGCTCACAGGTCTTTTCTTTGATCTGGAAAAGATTAATGGTCAGCATCAGTTTATCATTGACGAGCTGGCTTTGTTCCTCAAAAAGCTTAAGGATGAGAACGGACTGAAATGCAAACAAAATATCTTTTTCCGCTATCTTTCATGCCCAGAGCACTGCAATCTTGCATTTTCTGAAAATACGCTGAAAACCCATATTTTAGAGGCGATTCGATGACTTTTTTAACATATTTTTGGTACCCCGAAAATTACGAAAACTTTAGGCGGGTCAAAGAATACTTCCTAATTTCGCAGTCGGAAAGCTGGCCAGCTCTATCCACCAAAACTTTTTTAATTCAAAAAACAAATGATTATGATGGTTGTAAACAACAAGATTGATGGAAATCGCAGGATGAAGCGCAGGAGCTCCATGAGCGACTTATCGCGCCAGTTGAACCGCTGGGTCATGGAACTGGCTCACTACCTGAGGGACGAAAAGGATATGGAGTACCGGCAAGCCATGCGTAAGGCCCACTTGACGAAAAAGCTGCTGAAGGCGTTGGGCGAAGGCAAGGTGATGTTCACCTACCGCAAGAAAGACGGCTCGCTGCGCACGGCGCACGGCACGCTGCGACACGGCATCTGCCGCGAATACGACGCGTATCGCTACACCAGCCATGTGAGTGAAGACGAAGAGAAGGAATGGCCGTACAGTCACTTTGCCTACTGGGACTTGGACCGCCAGTGTTTCCGCTCGTTCCGGGCTGAAGACTTGGAGGACTATCTGAAGATGAAAGTCGAACCCCAAACGGAGAAATGAGGCTATGACTGACAATTATCCCCCAGGAGCGGCGAACGACCCGCGCGCTCCGTATAACGAACGGCCGTTGAAA
>JAEEGK010008042.1_pt1 | contig 25011 bp, 13 predicted proteins | sample 8958771 | NCBI WGS metagenome assembly JAEEGK01 (sample SAMN16246547, study PRJNA631951) | gut metagenome | biome: gut microbiome; feature: rumen; material: SC-attached | host: Bos | place: Iran: Karaj | collected 2018-10
ATGTCGGCTCGTCGCATCCTGGGGCTGGAGAAGGTCCCAAGGGTTTGGCTGTTCGCCAATTAAAGCGGCACGCGAGCTGGGTTCAGAACGTCGTGAGACAGTTCGGTCCCTATCCGGTGTGGGCGTTGGAGACTTGAGGGAAGCTGTCCTTAGTACGAGAGGACCGGGACGGACGAACCTCTGTTGTACCGGCTGTCGCGCCAGCGGCATTGCCGGGTAGCCATGTTCGGATCGGAGAAACGCTGAAGGCATCTAAGCGTGAAGCCGTTCCCAAGATCAGGTCTCCCCGGGGTTCAACCCCCTGTAGGGCCGTCGGAGACTACGACGTCGATAGGCCACAGGTGTAAGCGCGGCGACGCGTTGAGCCGAGTGGTACTAATAGCCCGTGAGGCATTTCATCTGTTTCAACGATTCAGTTCGCGGCCGCGTGAGCAGCCCGGACCCGCCTGGCGCTTCAGTGAGCACCCGCGGATTGCTTAACCCCACTGCCGAAGTGTTTGTTTCAGCGGTTCTCGAGAGAGGGTCATACCCGTTCCCATTCCGAACACGGAAGTCAAGCCTCCCTTCGCCGATGGTACCTGGCCCCCGGGCCCGGGAGAGTAGGGCGCCGCTGGATTCTCGAGGCCCCTCGCCTAACGGCGGGGGGCCTCTTCGTTTTTACGAGAAACCGCTCGCGCTGCGTCCCGGCAGGGAGGCTCCGGCAGGCGCTCTCCCCGCAAGGGGGACCATGCCCACATAGGCGCTGAAGCGCCAAGTGGTCAAAGTGCTTTCGCCGCCACGGCAAGTTGATACTTGCCGCTTGCGGCTCACAGTCCCTTGCCGTAAACCTCGTGGGGGGCTTTTTTTATACCCCCCGACAAGCGTCCCGCCACCCGCGTAAACATCCCTGCCGACTAGAAACATCCTTTTTTATATTTTCAAGTAAATGGAGATGAAATGAAGTTAAAAGCTCTTGCACTTCTTGTCCTTAGCTGTATTTTTTTCTACGGCTGTGCTGCCACTCTCCCTATGAAGGAGCCTGGAGATAATAACGCCTTGGTTGCAATTCGTAGCCAAGCAAGTGGTTCTTACTTTATTGGACTTGGGTTAGGCATCTTTGGAGATGAGCCCTTGCAGTTTATTTTGAAGAGCAAGAATTCCGATAAGGAATATGTATGCAAGCGCTTCAATGACAAGATTTGCGTCGCCGCTAATATTCCGGCGGGCGAATACGAGGTGACTACTGCAAATTCTCCGCTCAAGCAGCCTCTCGTAGGGACTCCTGTCAAGGTTGAACTTGGTGACCATAGGTTTGACATTTCTATAGAGCCAGATGTGAACTACGCGGGCAAGTTCGTAGTCAAAACAGAGCAGGATGGCACTGTTCTTAAGGTTGCTTCCTGGGAAAATCAGGTTTTGTCTAGCGAAGACAATGCGTTATTGGATGAAATCATGGCAAATAGTGCCGAATCCGGCTGGAAGCGCCCTCGCGCGATCCAGTAACCATCCCTTTACATATATTGCGTTTTTCTCAACGTTTTAACGTTAGGCTCCGCTTTTGCGGGGTCTTTTTTGTTTGTGCGAATATATTTTAAAGATGTTGTTTGAAGTCTGCGCGAAAGGAGTGTTTATGAAGCGCGCGTGTTTGGGTGTATTCTTTTTGCTTTTGCTAGGTTCGGCCGCATGGGCCGACCTTACGGTACATCTCCAGTCACCGTTTCGCAATGATGCAACGGCTTCTGGTTATATACCCCATATTATCGGTGGCGTAACGGATTACAATCCTGGTTTTGGCGCTATGTCTAGAACCATGATGACGAGCGAAGGGGACGATTGGTACGTTTACACCTGGGAAGGCAAGACGATTGCCGATTTTCAGGACTGGCAGGACTTTGAATTCAAGGCTTGCCCGAACACCGACGACAACAATTACAATAACAACAATTGCGTCTCCTGGACGGAGGGTGGCAAGACCAGGATAACCGCATTCTTTGGTTCCGAAACAGAAATTTGGCTTTATACGGATGTGACGGATAAATCCTATAGAAAGTCTTTCATGGCTCCGGGTTCCAAGATTGTGTGGTTCAAGAGCCCGTGGGGCAATAAGGCCTTGCCGCAGATGATATTCGGTACTGATTCTGTGCTGATGCGTTTTTCGCCAGGTGATGATTCAAAGTGTGGCTGGTTCTACGGCGCAGTAACGCCTACGATGATGGCTGGCAATCCGGTACAGAGTGCTTACTTTGTTCGTTACAAGGCTCCTTGGTATGTTTTTCCGGCAGATACTGATGCTGTGGTGGAACTTTCTACATCTCTTGCGGCCGCCGACACGGTATTTGTGGACGGGACGGCGGCCGCTCCCGAGGTGACGCTTGATATCGGGAGCAAGGGTGAATGCTTTGACCCGACGAGGCGACTTCACGTTTATCACCCGTGGCGCACCAACACGAGTTACCGCGACAGCGCTTTCTACATTACCATTGGTAATAATATCTTGAACCAGCCGACAGCCCTCACTGCAGAGGGCGAGTACAAGTACTGGCGGTATATCGATTTTGACGATACGCTCGTGAATTCTTCGCAGTGGAATTCAACGATGGCTCAGGTCCAAATTCTGCGTGGGCAAAACGAATGGCCCCAGCACCCGTACTTCGATGAATATGATCGCCCGCTTGCTTCGGAATTGTTCCCTACGGGTATTTACGAAGTGTGGATGTTTGCGAGTACTTCGATGGGCGTGAAGGATTTCGTGTACTACCCGCTCGAACCGAAGGTTGTGCGGTTGCTCTCGCCGTGGGACAATATGTCGCCATCGATGCTTATCGTGTCGATGGATGATACGGTGAAGATGGGGCCGTTGCCGATGGACCGCCAGAAGGATACCTGCGGCTGGTACGAGGGAACTTACTACAAGCATGTGGATGACTGGGGTGTCTATTTTAAGCAGACGTTCGGCATGGACTACTACAGCATGGGTGGCATTGCGGTAGAGGGGAAGGACCTTGGCGAGCCGGTGAAACTCGATTCCGTGCTACGGGTGCACGATACGGTGTGGGTGCATCCCTACCCGGTTTCGAACAGCGCTCCACTGCTAGATACCAAGTTCCCGAACCACTTGGGACGTTGCCCCTCGATGACGATTTCGGCGATGGTGGTGGACTGGGCAGGCGAAGCTTTCGATGACAGCATTGACGTGGACTTTGGTAACATCTGGTCTGGCAACGCGTATACGACGGTCCTCTTTAATGGCGAAGAATATGTGGGCTGCAAGGCAGAACATTCGGCGACATACGATGGTGTCGCTCTTGGCATGGTGCAGGATACGCTTGTGAATGGTGTGCCTGCGCGTGTCGATTCCATGAATTTCCCTTGGAGCGAATGCTCGGCGGCTCATGAAATCGAGAAGTGGTTTGTGCCGCAGGTGGTGGCGACGGATGCTGCCGGCAAGGAATATACCAACGGCGTGTGCCGCGATATCGACCTGACCTTGGATGAGGAAGGCTTCTGGCTTGCGGATATTTCGGAGAACAATGAGGATGGCGGGTTCTTCCCGATTGACAATCTGGAATTCTTGGATTCGGCAAAGACGGTGCGCAACCCGAAATTTGACTGGAGTGAACAGCTGACCAAGAATAACAAGAAGCACAACTATAGCTTTGCCATGAAGATTTCTGCCCAGTTCATGTACATCAAGGGCCAGTATTTTGAATTCCGCGGTGATGATGACGTGTGGGTCTTTATCAATAACCGCCTCGTCGTGGATATCGGTGGTTGCCATAACCCGGTAGAACGTGCTGTTGATTTGGATACGCTTGGGCTTATTGAAGGCCATGAATACCCGTTCCATATTTTCTTCTCGGAACGCAATGCCAATGGCTCGAACTTCAAGATGCGCACCTCCATAAACCTGCAGACGGAAAAGCGCTACTTCCCGGTGGAGGAATCGACGAGCGATGGTACGATTGAGTATACGATTCTGCAGATCCTTACGGAAGAGAACCTCACCTGCGATATTTCGAGCGTGGGCAAGGTGGATACGACGCTTGCGGAATCCTCCTTCATTCTTTACGGGCAGACGGCGCTGCAGGAAGGCGAGGTGCTCAAGCCGGGTGTGAACTACGGTGGCATTACCATCAACGAGAACATGGCGGGCTTCGTTATCGATACGGCAGCGATTGTGCGTGCTCGCGCGCTCCCGCCGGGCGCATACGTGCTGGATTTCTACCTGGTGGCAGACCCCACGCAGCGTTCGCAGGTGTATTTCGAGGTTCCGGAATACCCCCTGCCCGATATCGCGTTTGCCGATGCGATGGGCCAACCGTTTGACCCGAAGGGTTACAACCTGCTGATGGAACCGATGGGGCTCCCGGGCGATAACGGTTCGAAGGATACGCTGATGGCGTTCGTGTCTTACCCGGTGACCATCATGGTGACATACATCGGGCAGGTCTGTGCGGATTGTATTGTGACGGTGGACCTCACGACTGCGGATTCGCTCTCGTTCCTAGATGCAAACGGCCAGCCGATTACGAGCGTCACGACCGACTCTACGGGCTATGCGACGTTCTACGTGATGGGTTTTGCTGCAGTGAACGATGCGTCGTTTATGGTTTCGGGCTCGCAGGTGGCCAACAAGCTCGTGTGGGATGGCATCAACCTGATGGAACCGCCCGTACCCTTTGCGAGCAAGGGCTACATGTATGACCGCGATGGTGACGGCGTGCCCGATAGCCTGCATATTCCGTTTAGCGACAAGCTCGATACCGATGTGCCCGATACGCTTGCGTGGTCGTTCGGCGATTCCACGTGGAAAACAACAACGACTGTCGATGATGTGCGTGCGTTAATCTGGAACGAGTCCGACATCGTGATTACGGCGGATTCGCTGATTCCGAAGGTCTTTACCGGCGGGAACAAGGAAATCTATCAGGGTGGCCTGCATTACCACTACACCTACTGGGACGAGGACAAGGGCGACTCGATTTCGCTTTCGATGAATGGCGTCGTCGAGGATAAGGTGGGCCCGATACTCATGAGCGCGATTGTGACTCCGGGTACGGACAAGCTTACGACTCTCACGCTGTTGTTGAGTGAAGGGACGCTCGACACGAACCTCGCGGCGGCAGACCTGTTCAACTTCAAGATTTGGCGCATGGGGGCGGAAGCGTCACTGCAGATGGTGACGCCGCGGGTAACCCGGATGCAGAACGGCGTACGGTACGACCTGTATTTCTATGGCGACGAGACGATGGTGCTCCCTGCGGTGGGCGATTCGGTGCGGTTGATGCCGGGCGTGTTGCGCGACCTGAACGGCAATGTGCCGCATATCGCGAACCCGTGGGTGCGAATCATTGGCGGGCAGCGCCTGCTGGTGGATGTGCCGGGGCTCGTGACGCTGACAGAGGAACGCGCTCTCGAGACGCTCGCCTGGGAAGGCGGCGTGAAGACACTGGCGGTCGATCCGGAAATGTCTTTGAAGGATGCTATCGAGCAGTACGGGCTCCCGGGCCAGATGCTGAACTACAATATGCAGGAACTTGCACTCACTGCGGGCGATTCGGTGTCGATTGATTCCATACGCATTGTCTGGAGTGTATCGTATTTCTCGACCCTCGGGCAGTTCGTGAACCATATGGACGGCACGATTGCGTGTTCGGACCCTGTGGTATTTAACGGCGATTGCCGCACGAATCCGGCGAAGGTATTCCTCGCCTGGAATGCACGTAGCGACAGAGGGAGACTCGTGGGTACGGGCGCGTATATCTCGAAACTCGAGTGGAAGGTCGTTGCCGGCAACGAGACCGTAGGCAAGCGCGACGACACGTTTACCGTAGGCGTGAGACGCGGGAAATAGCCTCGCAACTATATCGGGTATTTATCCTTGGCGGCTTCGAGTTCGGCGCTGGTCCGTTCCCATTCCGCGTATAGACTGTCGACAAGGTTCTTGTTGTCGTCCATATCCTTCGCGATGGCGGTGATGGCATTCCCGTCACCGGATTCCGAGGCGGTCACGAGCTTTGCCTCGAGTTCGCCGCCGAGGGCTTCCGCCTTCGCGATGTCTTCCTCAATTTTTGCAAGCTTCTTTTCAAGCGGCTTGATGACCTTGCTGCGCTCGGCGATGTAGTCGGCGCGTGCCTTGCGGTCTTCCTTGGCGCGGGGCGCAGCATTTGCATTGCTTGCCGGTGCAGGACTGTCCGCATCGCCCTTCACGTCAATGTTAGAAACCTTGATGTTCGCGGATTCGCTACCGCCGGGCTTCTTTTCGGATGCCCAGCCCACCTTCTCGAGGAAGTCCGCGTAGGTGCCTTCGAATATGCGGCACTTTCCGCCATCGAATACGACGAGCCTTGTGGCGAACGCATGCAGGAGTTCTTCATCGTGGGTCACGACGAGGGCCGTGCCTTCGTAGTCTTCGAGTGCGTCGATGAGGCTCTCGATACTTTCCATATCCAGATGGTTCGTGGGTTCGTCGAGCAGCAGCATGTTGCATGCACTTGCGAGAATCTTCCCGAGGAGCACGCGGCTCCGCTCGCCACCACTGAGTACCTTCACCTTCTTGAGGGCGGCATCGCCACTGAACATCATGAGGCCCGCAAGCCCGCGGGCACGACTCTTCTGCGAGACTTCCGCGATGGCAGTTGCAATTTCTTCTTCGACGGTGTTGTCTAAATTCAGGCGATTGATATTCGTCTGCCCGAAATAGTTTATCTGTAAGTTCGGATTATGGCTGATTTCGCCGGCGGTGGGCTGCAGTTCCTTTGCAATCAGGTTCAGGAGCGTCGTTTTACCGCGACCGTTCGGGCCGATGACTGCAATGCGGTCGCCCTTGAAGACTTCCATCGTGAGGTCGGTGATGAGTTCCGGGCCGCCATCATACGCGAAAGAGAGTCCCTTGATCTGCAGCATTCGCTTGCCGGGGAACGGTGCCTCGGTAAAGCTGAAATCCAGGTTGCGCTCGTGGGTGAGTCGCTCGCCGGTCGCAAGTTTTGCGGCGGCTTTGATCTTGGACTGCACCATTGCGGCTTTTGCGGCCTTGTAGCGGAATCGTTCGATAACCTTCTCGAGTTGTTCCTTCTTCTTGGCTTCGTTCTCCTGCGTGCGCTGCGCGACTTCTTCTTCTTCGGCAATCGTCTCGCGCAATTTTTCGACGGACCCCTTCACCTTGCGAATCTTGTGGCGGTGAATTCCGGCGGTGTGCGTGCAGACCTCGTCCATAAAGTGGTGGTCGTGCGTAATCAGTAGCACTTCGCCTTTCCAGTTGCGCAGGAATCTGCTGAGCCAGCGCATCGACACGATGTCGAGGTAGTTCGTCGGTTCGTCGAGCAACAGCATGTCGGGCTCGCTCGCAAGGACCTTCGCGAGGTTCAGGCGAATCTGGAAACCGCCCGAAAGCAGCGATGGGCTCTTGTGCATGGATTCTTCGTCGAACCCGAGACCGAACAGGATTGCCTCTACCTTGTGTTCTTCCAGCCAGCCATCTTCGTTGGGTTTCAAAACGCTGCAGGCTTCCTCATGCACGGTTGCGTGCGTGAAGTTCAGGTGCTGCTGCAGGTAGCCCATCGTGTATTTCTTGGGAATGTCGATGGAACCGCCGTCGAGGCATTCCTGGCCCAGGATCATCTTGAACAGCGTGGATTTGCCGCAGCCGTTACGGCCCACGAGGCCGACGCGCTCATGGTCGCCCACGAGCAGGCTCGCGCCATCGAGCAAAACTTGTACGCCGAATGATTTGGAGACGTTCTGAATCTGGATCACGCGTGCAAATTTAGAATTTTTTATTTTTCCTGTACCATGACAGAGAACAAACGCGATAGCGAAAAAGTGGAAGGCCAGAAGGTTGCCGACAAGCATCCGGTGGGCAACTTCATGTGGAGCGTGGCTGTGGGCAGCCCGATTATCTCCTTTATTTTTCACCGCAAGAAGGTGGGAGCCGAGTTCGTTGTCACCCTGATTTGCATAAACATGCTGCTCAATCTTGGCGACAAACTCTTGATAGGGAGCCTGGACTGGGACCAGTATCCGCTTTTGAAAATCCCGGTATTCCTTGGTTACTGGGTGGCGCGTATCTGTGTGCTGGGGAAGGCTGGCGCATGGAGGATGAAGATTGATGCGCCCAAGTACGATGTGGAAGAATTCCGCCACAAGGAAAAGATTGCCATTATCGTGGGCCTGATTTACTCGGCGCTTGTTATGACTGTCGATGTCATGGAAGCGCTGCAGTAACTTGTAATGATGATGAAAAAGTATTTAAAGTTGTATGTCGCTGTTCTAGTTGTTTCTCTGGTATCCATATTTGAGATTCAGCTTAGCAAGACTGCTGTTTACGAAGAGGAATCTCTCGATTCCGGTATCAAGGTGCTGGCGCAAATGCAGGACTTGCGGGAATCGTATGCGAATGCTTCCGTGGATAGCTCGCTGGGTACTCCTTTTCGCCGGTATGCAATGCACACGATGCCTGTTTACGGGAAGGAGTTTCACTCGACACTCATAGAATATCCTTATGGAAGTTCCAAGCGCACGGATTCACTTGCGGCAAAGCCTGCACATGGCATTATCTTGTATGTACACGGTTACAACGATTACTTTTTCCAGAGGGAACTTGCCGAGAAGGCGGATTCGGCGGGCTACGCCTTCTTTGCGATAGATCTGCACTATTGCGGGCGCTCGCTTATGCCCGGCGATGCTCGTGGCGACATGCGGAATATGCGCGAGTTCTTTGCGGAACTTGACTATGCCGTGGAACTTGCCCGCGTCATAACGAAGGAACGTGCGGATTCGCTCCCGATGGTCTTGATGGGGCATTCGCAGGGCGGCTTGCTGGCGGCATTCTATGCGAACCATCGTCCGGAAGAGAAGTTCGCGGCGCTTGTCCTGAACAGTCCGTTTTTCGATTTCAACTTCAATTGGCTCGTGCGCAATCTCGCGATTCCTGTCGTTTCGGAAATAGCGATGTACTTGCCCGATTTCTCGATTGGTTCAAGCGGGAACCCGAATTACGCCTATTCACTCGACAAGAAATATTACGGCGAGTGGCTGTACAATACGGAATGGAAAAGTGAAAGCCGTCCGGAACAGTTCCTGGGTTGGGTACGCGCGATTCACAAGGCGCAACAGGAACTGCACAGGGGATTTCATATAAATTCACCGATACTCGTGATGCACGGCGACTGCACCGAGAAGGGCGAGGAATGGTCCGAGAACTACATGCACTGCGACGGCGTGCTTGACGTGGAACATATCGAGAAGTGGGCACCGAAAGTCGGGCCGAACGTGAAGACGGAAACGATAGCGGGTGGCCTGCACGACTTGTTCCTCTCGCGCAAGGCGGTTCGCGACGAGGCGTACGCGAAGGCGTTCCGGTTTATCGACGAGAGCCTGTAATTATTCTATCGCAAGTTTTTAGCCTTGTAGAAACTGCGCACGAAAACTTTCTATTATTTGGCAGGAAAGTTTTAGCAAGGGCTCAAGATGATTATCGACCTGAAAGGCATGGAAACGACGGTGCTGCCGAACTTCAAGGGCGGCGAGAAGGAATACAAGGCAAAGATGTACTTTGACGGGACGACGCGCATTATGCACGGGACGCTCGAACAGGGCGCATCTATCGGCTACCACAAGCACGAGACCAACAGCGAAATCATGTTCTTCCTTGCGGGCAAGGGCAAGGTGCTTTTTGATGACGGCGTAGAATACGTGGAAGCGGGCCAGTGCCACTTTTGCCCGAAGGGCCATAGCCACAGTCTGATTAACGAGAGCGAGGAACCGCTCGTGTTCTACGCGTGCGTTCCGGAACTTGGATAATTAAGGTTTGAGATTGCCGCGACCCCACTTCGGCAAGCTCGGTGGCCTTGGGCCACGCAACGATTAAAAAAACGGAGTATACAAGATGTCTAAACTGATGCGTTCTATTTCGGGTATCCGCGGTATCGTGGGCGATACCCTCACCCCGCAGGTTCTCAAGAGTCACGTGCGCGCCTTCCTCGAGATTACGAAGGCGAAGCGTGTGGTTATCGGGCGTGATAGCCGCCCCACCGGCGATGCCATCGTGCAGTTTGTCGCGGGTATCTGCCGCCTTTCCGGCGTGGACGTGGTGGACGTTGGCCTTTCGACGACGCCCTCGGTGGAACTTTTGACGGTGCACTTCAAGGCGGATGCGGGCATCATCATTACCGCAAGCCACAACCCGCTCGAATGGAACGCGCTCAAGTTCCTCAACAGCAAGGGGCTCTTCCTTGGCCCCGATGACGTGAAGAAACTTTTCGAACTCGCCGATGCAGACAACTTCAGCTATCCCGACTACCGCACGATGGGCAAGTACGAGGTGGCGCCCGATGCCGACGGCATCCACATCGACGGGACGCTCAAGATTCCGTTCGTGGACGTGGAGGCGATTCGCGCGAAGAAGTTCAAGGTGGCCGTAGATGCCGTGAACGGTGCGGGCAGCTACATTGTGCCGCGCCTGCTGGAACAGCTCGGCTGCGAGGTGGTGCGCGTGCATTGCGAACCCGACGGCACGTTCCCGCGCGGTGCGGAACCGATTCCCGAGAACCTGGGCGACCTGCGCGATGCCGTAAAGAAGAACGGTTGCGCGCTCGGATTTGCGGTGGACCCGGATGCCGACCGCTGCGCCCTCGTGGATGGTTTAGGACAAAGTATCGGCGAGGAATACACGCTCGCGATTGCGACCGAGGAAGTGTTGAGCCAGAAGAAGGGAAGCGTTTGCGTGAACCTTTCTACGAGCCGCATGAACGAAGATGTTGCCACGAAGTACGGCTGCGAATTCAGCCGCGCGAAGGTGGGCGAGATTAACGTGAGCCTGCAGATGATCGAGAACGGCTGCATCATCGGCGGCGAAGGCAACGGCGGCGTGATTCTGCCGGCGCTCCACTACGGGCGTGATTCCCTTGTGGCGGCGGCGCTGGTGCTCAGCTGGATGGCCCACCATGACGGCGGCCCCGAGAAGTTTGTGGCTGAAAACCCCGCCTACGTGATGCCGAAGAAGAAGTTTGAACTCGGCGACAAGAAGGTGGCGGATATCCTCCCGAAGGTGAAAGCGGAATTTGCCGGCTGGAAGAGCGACGAGCGCGACGGCCTGTGGCTTGGGAGCGAAAAGTCCTGGGTGCACGTGCGCGCGAGCAATACGGAGCCGGTGATTCGCGTGATTGCAGAGGCGCCGACTGCCGCGGAGGCCGAAACCCTCTGCTCTAAGGTAGAAAAACTGATTTAGTGACCGCTCGTTCGTTTTTAAACCAGAAATAAAAAAGCCCGCGGGAAAAATCCTGCGGGCATTTGTCTTTTTTTTGGGGGGGATTTTTTACACCGCGGACATCAGCAGTATGGCGAGTACCTGGCCGCTCAATATGCGGAGCAGCATGGTGAGCGGGTAGACGGAGGCGTACCCGATGTTCACGGCTTCGCTGTCGGCCTGGCTGTTGGCGAAGGCGAGGGCGGGCGGGTCGGTGGTGGCACCTGCGAGCACACCGCAGAGCGAGAGGTAGTTCACCTTGAAGGCGAGGTGCCCGACGGTCGCGACGATGGCGAGCGGGATGAACGTGATGAGTGCGGCCAGCCCCATGTAGTAGACGCCGTCGCCGTTCAGGAGCACGTCGAAGAACTTGATGCCTGCATTGAGCCCCACGCAGCTGAGGAAGAGCGTGAGCCCGAATTCGCGGAGCATGAGGTTCGCACTGTTCGCCATGAAGAAGTTGAGCGGGCCGATTTTGCGCTTGCGGCTCAGGAGGATTGCGACGATGAGCGGTCCGCCAGCAAGCCCGAGCTTGAGCGGTGTGGGTATTCCGGGGATGGCGATGGGAATGCTTCCGGCGATGACGCCGAGGAAAATCCCGAGGAATGCGGGCAGGATTTCGGGATGGTCGAGCGCGGTGAGCGAGTTCCCGAGTTCCTTGGCGGCGGCCTCGATACCTTCTTGCGTTCCGACGAGCATTAACTTGTCTGCAAACTTGATGCGGAGATCGAGGCGGCCGGTGAACTTGAAGCCGCTGCGGACAACGCGGCTCACGTTGACGCCGTAGCGTTCGGCGAGGGCAAGCGCGCCGATGGTCTTGCCCAGCACCTTCTTGTTCGTGACAAGCACCGTCTTAACCAAGATGGCGCCCTTGCCATCTGCAGCGGTTTCTTTAGTAATTGGCTTCTCGAGGCGCCTGCCGATAATCTTTTCCATGCTGGCGACTGCATCGGGCATGCCCACGATATGCACCTTGTCGCCTTCCTGCAATATGGTCTTCCCGTTCGGCGTGAAGATATCGCTGCCGCGCATCAGTCGCGTGACAACGACGCCGCTCGAAATCAGGTCCGGGATATCTTTCAGCATGGTTCCGAAGAGATTCTGGTTATCAACAGTGAGGCTGCACGATTCGATTTCCTTGGTGCTCGCCGCGATATCTGCGGCGTAATCCTTGGCGGCCTTGTCCGGGTTCTGCCTGAAGACGATGCGCACGAGGAGCATCACGAGGATGATGCCGATGACGCCGAAGGGGTAGGCAACGGCGTACCCGATGCCCGTAAGGGAGGTGTCCACGCCGGCCGCGGCAAATGCGGAGTTCGCGGCTCCGAGAGAGGGCGTGTTCGTGACGGCGCCGCAGAGCATGCCGATGAGTACCGGCACATTGCTGTGCATGTCGGTAAAGAAGTACAGGCAGAGCGTTACCACCACGCCGAGGAACACGATGCTGGTCGAGAGCACGTTGAGCACGAGGCCGTGCCTGCGGATGGAATCCATGAATCCCGGGCCCACCTGCATGCCGATGGTGTACACGAAAAGTATCAGGCCGAATTCCTGGATAAAGTGCAGCACGTTGCCGTCGACGCGCAGGCCGATGTGCCCGAGGCCGATGCCCACGAAAAGTGCGCCTGCACCCCCGAGGCTTATTCCCTTGACCTTGACCTTGCCGAGCATGAGCCCGAGAGCCGCGGTAAGCGCGATGGCGACGACCTGTTGCGCGACGGAGGGTTTTGTGAATAAGTCGATTAGCCAGTTCATGGATTACTCTTTTATGCAGCGGACCGAGGCGAAGATGTTCTTGTTGAAGTGCTCGTAGGTGATGCTTGTATCCGTGGCGCGGACGAGGTAGGCCCTGGAATCGTCGTAGCTGTCGCTGGTCCAGAAGCTTGCGCTGGCGCCCTTGTCGGCGAACTTGCCGTCGAAATAGCGGAAGCCTGCGAATTTCATGCCGAAGGAGGCCTCTTCCTTGAGGGCGGCCGCGTTCGCGTTCCCGAAGGCCTCCTTGAAATCCTGCTGCGTGGGGAGCGCCCAGCCCTTGGGGCACAGGCCCGTGGTGGCGGCGTTCCATGTGTAGAGGCGGCCCATGGCTTCGCAGTTCGCATGGTCGTTCCCGTAGCAGATGCTGGAATCGGGGGTGTAGATGTCGATGTTTTCGGCCATCCAGACCTTTCCGCCGATTTTCGTTGTCCTGTATGTCTTTTCGGAGCAAGAGAGCGTGCCCGCGGATTCGTCGTAGGTGCAGGTGTTGGCCTGTTCGCAGGCGGTAAGGGCGAGGGCTGCCGTGGCGGCGAGCGTTGCGAGGGCAGTCTTTAAAATCCGGTTCATAATAACTCCTTTTGATGCGGAATAATCCTGTTTTCGCGTACAAATTTAGAACCGTAGATTCATATTGTCTAATATATTATTTATATTGAATTCATCAATTTTTTTTATGGATTTGCAAAAGCCAAAGGAAAAACGCCATGGAATTGACCCACCTCAGGTACTTTCTGGAAGTCGCCCGCACCGAACACATAACGCAGAGTGCTCGCAACCTGTGCATTGTCCAGCCCGCGCTGACGATGGCGATACACAAGCTGGAAGAAGAAATCGGGGTGCCGCTTTTCAAGTCGAGCGGGCGCAACATCAAGCTGACGGAATACGGGATGCATTTCCTTTCGCGGGTGCAGCCCCTGTACGAGGAAATCGAGAGACTCCCGCAGGAACTGCGCAGCATGGCGACCGACGATTCAGTAAAGATTCGCCTGAACGTGCTGGCGGCATCTTCGCTGATAACTTCTGCGGTGATTGCCTACAAGCGCCTGCACCCCGAAATAAACTTCGACCTGACGCAGAACGAGTCGTCGAGCCTGTACGACGTGGGCGTGTTCACGTATGCCGATGCGGGCAAGGTCAAGCCGGACGACGACGAGGTTGCCCGCTTTGACGAGGAGATATTCCTTGCCGTGCCGAACATGGAACAGTACAGGAAAGTGGACCGCATATCGCTCCGCCAGATGGAAGGCGAAAAGTTCATCGGGCTTGCGGGTACCAAGCAGCTACGCAGCATCTGCAACGAGTTCTGCAGGGGGCTCGGGGTGCGTACCGACATCTCGTTCGAGAGCGACAATACATCGGCCATCAAGGATGCGGTTGCCGCGGGAATCGGCGTGTGCTTCTGGCCCGAATTCACGTGGGGCCGTGTCGAGAGGCGCAAGATTCGCCTGCTCAGGATTGTGGATGCCCCGTTTAGGCGCGACCTGCTGGTGACGCTGCGCAGGAACAAGGCGGACAACCGCAATACGGAAAATTTCTACAGGTTCCTTGTGGTGTACCTGCGCAAGCATTTCCGCAGGCACCGGTAAACGGCGCCGTTCCCGTTACAACTCAATTCCCGTGTCGCGCTCGATGACCGTCTCGCAGGCGGCCTTGAATGTTTCGGGGGAGGCGATGATGGTCACGGTCTTCTTGGCGCGGGTAATGCCCGTGTAGAGGATCTGGTTGTTCAAAAGCGGGTGGCCTTCCTGCTTGGGGAGGAACATCGTCACGTGATCGTACTCGGAGCCCTGCGACTTGTGGATAGTAATCGCGAAGGCGGGCTCGATGGCTTCGGTCGGGAACCATGAAAGCGGGTAGAATACAAAACCCGTTTCGTTCTCGCTCGCCTTCTTGAGCATGATGTACGGTGTGGAATCCTTGTACACCACGATACTTGTATCGCCATTGTACAGCTTGTACATTGCCTGGTTCTGGGTAATCATCAGGAGTTCTCCCGGGAAATAGCGGTCGGTGAATTTCTTGGCGCCGTAATCCCGGATGAGTTTACCCGCAGACTTGTTAATTTGTTCTACACCGTAGATTCCGCGGCGTTCTGCCGAGAGGATTCTCTTTTTAAGCGAGAGTTCCCAAATTGCCTCGCACTTGTCCTTGTCCGGATTTTCCGGGTCGATTTTGAGCGCCATCTGCGGAAGTTTATAGAAATCGCCCATCCAGGTCTTGAGAATTTTCTCGAGCGTTTCGGTTTCTTGCTTCTTGGTTTGCGTACCTGCGGGGAGCGAGTAGTAGAATACCGCATCCTTCGGGAGGTTCTCGCTTTGCGCGGGAACTTCTGTGTCGGAGTTTTTCGCGGGAGCGTCCGGCGCTACGGTGCTATCAAGCGCCGGATGCGGAGTGAACCTGTGGACGGGAGCGGTTGCGTTCTTGTCTTCGGCGCATGCCTTGATTTCTTTTGCGAGGTTCCCGATGATAGAATCGTCGGTAAAGCGGTTCGACCTTGTGAGCCTGACGGTGAAATCCTTCTTTGACCTGGGCTTGAGAATTTCACCCAGCACGGCGCCCGCGTCTACGGAAGGCAACTGGTACGGGTCACCGAGAATGAAAATCTTGGCGCCTTCGGGTATTGCCTGCAGGAGCGATGCGAACAGGTTGATATCGATCATGCTCGCTTCGTCAATCACGAAGATGGATTTTTCGGAGAACTGTTCTTTCGCGTTGTACGAGAATCCGTTGTTGCTCCTGGAATACTTGAGCAGGCGATGGATGGTGGAACCTTCGAGATCCTTGAGCTTCTTGTAGACTCTTGATTCCTTCTTCTCGGCGGTGTTGCCCGAACCGGCCTCGTACTTGAATTCATCCCTTATGCCCTTGAGCCCGTTTTGCAGGCTTTCTTGCATACGGTCGGCCGCCTTGCCGCTGGGTGCCGCGAGGTAGATGGAACAGCAGCATGTTTCGTCGTTGGGAGTCTTCAGGTCGCCCTGGGTCAGGAGGCTCCACAGGATGTAAAGCACGACAGTTGTCTTGCCGGTGCCGGGACCGCCCGTGATGATGAGGTTTTCGCGCTGCCCGCGGATTACGGCCTGCGCCTGTTCTGCGTTCAGTTCGAGCGGATGGACTTGCCCGCCCTTCTTGTACGTGGCGATGCCCGCAATCTTTTTCTGGATGCTTTCGATATCCGCCTCGCTCGGCAATTTGTCGCTGCCGTCCTTGAAGAGCGTGCCGGCGTATTTCTCGATGAGGATTTTTGCCCGGAAAAGCCTGTCGAGGTACAGGTAGGGAAGTTCGCCCGCGACGCGTGTCAGTATGAGCGGGGTGGATATGGCGCCTTCGCTGACTTCGCTTGTCTCGAGAGTAGAAATGATGCTTGTAAATTTGCTGGCGCAGTTGTGGAGAATGTCCTCTACACCCGTACCGATAATTTGTTCAAAACCGTCAATTCCGTCTGTGGAAGTGGCCGCATTGCCGGCAGTTTCCTTCAGGAGGAGCAATCCGTTCCACTTGCGCGTCCAGCGTTTTGAAAATTCGCCTGCATCTAGCGGCACACGCGTGTTGCCGTCGTCCCAGAGCGAAAAGCAGAGGCACAGGAATTTTTGTGTGGATTCACTGATGTCGGGCTGCATCCGGAACAGTGCGTGAAGGAGGTGCTTGTCGAGCTCGGCGATGCCGCGCATATCCTTGAGCGTGCCAAAGAACGTATCTATCATCTTCGTGTCCATATTAGTTTTCTCCCTCGTCCTTCTTTTTCTTGCTCATCAGCTTCTTGACTTCTCCGTATGCCTTTTCAAGGGATGCGTAATCCTTCCAGGTGTGCGCGTAGATTCCCTTGCCCGTGGCACCGTCCGTACCGCGGAGGAACGCGTAGTAAATACCGCCGAAGTGCTGCTCGAAAATCTGCTGTTCGTCGAGGCCTTCGCCCGATCCGTCGGCGCGCTTGCCGTAGAACTGCTTGAGCCACTGGATAAGGCAGTAACTGTAGAGCACCCGCTGGACGGAATAGTCCTCGTCCACCTTTTTCTTGATTTCCGCGTCGCCGTAGTTTTCGAGCGAGTCCGATTTCCAGTCAAGGATGGAGTAACGTTTTTGCTTGTTGACTTCGCGCACGAAAAGCAGATCGATGAAACCCTTGCACACGCGGTGTAGAATCGTAAGCGCCTCGGTTTCTGCAGGGGGCGCGTCCGTGCCGCTATCCTCCGGGTTCCCGGCATAGGCGTTCATGCCGAACTGCACTTCGGGCTTGTGGTCGTTTAGGGGGAGTTCTACCAGCCTGAAGGTTGCGTCGCGGTGGATTTCTGCACCCTCGATTACGGGGAGGCTTGCGTGCAGCGTGTTCCACACGAGGCGCGCGGTGATTTCGGTCCATTCCTTCTTGTGGGCGGCTATCGGGAGCGACTGCGCCTTGAATTCTTCCTCGATGACGTTCTCGAGTTCTGATGTTTCGATATTCGGGGTGTGCCCGAGCGCATCTTCGAGGGACTTGAACCTTTCCCCGAATGCCATAAAGCGCATGCGTTCGAGGATGTTGTGGAGCGCGTCGCCCACCTTTGTCCCGCGCGGGTAGTTTTCCATACCCGGTACGGGGATTTCTTCTGCCGTAGATTCGCCTTCCTTTTCGGTACGGCTGTCGTCGGCTTCGGCAATGGGCGTCTCGGCTCGGCCGGAAAGCGAAGAGTATGAATACTGCATTATGCTTGCGCTTGCGACCTTCCCCTGCAGGGAAGCGATTTCCACCTTCTGTTCCGTGATGGCCTTGTCGAGGTCGACCATATTACTGTTTGCCTCGTTTGTCCTGGCGAGAATGTCCTTGACGAGGTTCGCCTTTTCGGCGATGCCTTCCTGTGCGGTGACCCACTGGTCTTTTTTCAGCAGGCTGTCGTACAGGTCCGTGCTGTTTTCGGCAAAGTTCTCGAGAGCGTCCATCAGGAAGTGGACATGCTTGAAGTGTCCGCTTTTTTCACCACCGGATTTGTACCACACGTCGTAACGCGGGATAAGCAACAGCGAAGAAGCGCGCGTGAAGTCCACGTAGAACAGGCGTTTCCATTCTTCCATCTCTTCGCGCTGGCGGCATTCCTTCGCCGTGTCGCCAAAGCCGAGGTGCAGCGAGTCGTCTTTGCCGTGGGTGATGTAGGGCGGCTTGGAATTAGGCAACTGCTTGAAGCCCGCGACCGAAATGACTACCGGGAATTCGAGCCCCTTGGACGCGTGGATGGTCATTACCTGCACGGCGTTGAAGTCGCTGCCCTTTTCGACCAGGTCGCCGTTCTCGTCGTCGGCAGATTCCTCGTAGCGGGCGAGCCCCTGCAGGTGGCGGATAAGGTCGTCGAGCGAGCACCTGTGATTGTACAGATAGTCGATGGCGTAGTTGCCGATTTGGCGCAGGCGGGCCATGCTCTGCAACCGGGAAACATCCATCAGGCGGTATTCTATTTGCGTGTCGTCGTAGATGCGTTCCAGCATTTCGGCGTAACGGCGTTTCAGCGCGAGGGTCCTCCAGGAGGCAATCTGCAGGCGTTCCGGGTTGTTCGGGTCGTCAAATTCCTTGCTTTCGGCGTAGTGCAGTTCCTCGAGGCCGCTGGACTGTTCCGAGCCGCGGGTGGCGCGTTCCCTTTCGGCGACGACATCCTTGAAGAAGTCGGTAATGAGCACTTCGCTGAGCAGCTGCCTGTTCCATGAAGAAAAATCGGGGGCGTTTATCGCACGGAAGAGCGAAATCCATTCGGCGCATTCCCTGCTGCGGAACAGGTTCGTCTCCTTGTATTGCGTGTAGGGTACGCCCACGCTCCGCATGATGCTTTCGATGTTTTCCATCTCGCTGCGGGATTTTGCGAGAATGGCGAAATCCTTGAACGTCACGTTCTTGAGTACCGAATCGTGACCGGGCTTGCCGTAATCCTTGTCGAACACCTGGAGGCGCGTCGTCTTGCCGTCTTCGCGGAAGGAACACCAGTCGATAATATGCGCGACTGCCGTTGCGGCGAAGCTGTCTGCCGAGATGTCCTTCTCGCTGAGCCAGATGGAGCGGACTTCGTTGCCGTCGATTTCGGGCGCCTTCTTCTTCTGGCCTGCGTTCTCGCCTTCGGGAGGGTATGAATCCGTAAACTTCACGAGTTCGGGCATCCCTTCTGCGGGTGCGAAATAATTGCCGGAAAATAGCGCGTTGCAGCCGTTGATAATCCCGTCCGTGGAGCGGAAGTTGTGCACGAGGTCAATTTTCTTGCCGATTTCGCCTGTCGCCTTCTTGTACACGTTCACGTCGGCGCCCTGGAAACTGTAGATGGACTGCTTGGGGTCGCCTACCACGAAGTTCTGGAACACATTGCTGAAGATATCCCACTGCAGCTGGTTCGTGTCCTGGAATTCGTCGATGATGGCGTAGGTGTATTGCGCGCTGAGTCGTTCCTTGAGCGCACTGCCGGGCTCCATGACAGCCTTGTGGACCGAAAGAATCATGTCGTTGAACGACTGCAACTTGTTTTCGGCCTTGTATGCCTGCCATGCGTCGAAAAGTTGCGGCGTATGGGCGATAAGGAACTTGTGGAGCTTGACCTTTTCAACCTTCTTGTCGATGTCGGAAAGGAATCCCTTGAGTTCCTTTAGGTAGCAAAAAGACGCATACATGTCCTTGGGCCAGTCTTCTTGCGGGCATTTCCCATCTTTGAACGAACCATCGTATAACGGAGAACCCTTTTTCCATTTCTTTAGACTGCTAAGAAATTCAGGAATCGGCCCCGTGTTTTTCTTTGTGAAGAATTTGTCCGTGTTTGCTTCAAAAATTTCAAGATGGCCTTCCAGATGAAGGGTAGACACGAGTTCTTCGAAATTCTTCGCCTGCGCAATCTTTTGCAGTTCTTCCAGCGACAGCGCTTTTTCGCCCAGCTTGGGCATTTCGACTTCGTCAATCGTGACGATTTCCTTGCCGCTTGCATCGACTCCCTTGTACATGTCGACAGCCTTGATGAAATAGCTTTTCAGGTTCTCGATAAGGCTGGAAGCGCTTTCGGCTTCTCTCAGCAGGGCGATGAATTCGTCATCCTCGATCCACTTGTCGCGAATGTACTGGTCCACCATGTCCTCGACGGCGGAATCGTCGACCATCGCCATGTCGAACGGTCTGCCTGCATCGTAGGCGTACTCCTTGAGCGCCTTCTGGCAGAAGGAATGGATGGTAAATATCGCCGCGTTGTCCACGTCCTGATAGGCCTTGCGGAAATTCGACATCTGTTCGGGCGAAAGTTCGGGCTCGCTCTTGTCGATTCTGCCCTTTTGCAGGACCTCGTCGATTTTCTTGCGGATACGGTCCTTCAGTTCGCCCGCCGCCTTTTCGGTGTAGGTCACGATCAGGATTTTCTTGAGCGGAGTGCCCTCGGCAAGCATGCGCGCGACTATCAGCTGGATAGTGTATGTCTTGCCGGTGCCTGCGGAAGCCTCGATGTAGATGCTCTTGGAAGGAGTGAACTTGTTTATCTTGAATTCATTGATATCTTCGGACATACTCGCCTCTACTCCTTTGCCTTGCCTTTCTTTGCCGTAGTCTTCTTGGCAGCGGTTTTAGTCGTAGCCGCCTTGCCTGTTTCAGCCTTCTTTGTTGTCGCCGCGCTGTTCGGCTCTTTAGGCTTTGCGTACTTCTTGATGGCGATGAGCCTGTTCATTTTATCGGTCGCCTCGTCCCATTCGCTTGCGAAATTATCGGGAGAGAATCCGACATCGGTCAAGGGGTTGAAAAGACTCTTCTTGTCGAAAAATGCCCATGAATCGCTCAGAAGCTTTTCGGCGTAGCTGAAGATATTCTTTTCCTTGAGTTCGCCGATGAGGTCGGCAGGGACCGCCTTGCTGAACGGCATGGTTTTTGTCGCCTCGTCACCGAACGCGGTGGCGTATATGGTCTCGATTTTCTTGCGGGCGTCTGCGGGAGTCATGATTACGCTCGTCTTTGCGGGGCCGCTCATCTCCTTGTCGCAGGAATAGATGGAAACGCCGATTGTCTGCGGTGTATTTTCAAGTTCGGGCTTGGCGGTGCCCTTGTACGCAATGACGGCAAGCGCCTTGATATAGGGGGACATGTACTTGTCGAAGGAAATTTTTTCGTTCTTGCTGCTAGTCGAGCTGACCTCGATTATTTCCGTCACGTCTTCGATTTTCTTTGCGTTGCTCCAGTCCAGCTTGCCGGAAAGGAGCCACTGGGAACCGTCGGTACGTGCGAATTGCAAATCCTGGATTTTCTGGCCGTACGACCAGTTTGCCTGAATGTCCTGCACGAGGCCGGGTGCCTCGGGAGTGCCACCCATCTGGGTGAGAATCAGTTTTTTCTTGGCGTCGATGGTTTGCCACTGGATTGCCCCAAATTCGCCGTTAGGCGTCTTTCCCTTCAGTTCGAGGTCTTTCTTGAAGTTTTCGAGTTCTTCCGATTCTCCCGAAAGTTCGGCGGCCAGCGCCTTCTTCAGCACGATGCTTGTATTCAGATGGTCGAAATATACGGGCTCGAAAAGTTCCTTCTCGACATCCTCGTCATCTTCGTCAATCAGCATGAGCGAGATGCGGAACTGGAACGGGTCTTTCAGGAAGCTTGCGAGCGTGTAGAAACCCACACGTTCCGGAATGCGCACCAGGTATTCCTTCTGCTTGCTTCTGTCCAACTTTCCGAGCCTTTCCCTGCGGCGTTTCCTGATTTTTTCTTGGTGTTCCTCTTCGGAGAGGCGCATCCATTCGTACGCTTCCTTGTTGCGCAGGCTCTTGGGCGTGAACAGCTCGGTTACATCGCGCGTCTCGTCGAGCTTAATCTCGTTTTCCTTCCATTCCACGGCGATGAATTTCCGCAGGTCGTTTACCACCGACGATGGGTACAGTTCCGCATCCTTCTTGATATCCTTGTTCACGTAGCTCAGGTGGAAACCTTCCCCCGTGCTCATGAGCTGGCACAGGAACGCATAGCGGTTCTTGAGTACGGGCGAATCGTCACCGGGCCAGGGCCTGCAGGATTTGCGCAGGTCGAGCGTATTGTGCTGTTTTGCCCCCGGGAACGACATCGCGTCGGCGCCGATAAAGAACAGGTGTTTTACGGGGAGAGTGCGGTTCGGGGCGAACTTCATGAAGGTAATCCCGTTCACGAAAATGTTCCCGCAACTGTATTCGGTTCCCTGTGCGGCGGTAAGGAGGGTCTGTTCCACGATTTTCATCGAGATATCGTTCTGGCCGGCCGCATTCTGCCAGCCGAGAAGCGCAATCGCATCGGCGACGCGCCTGTAGACGATGGTTTCACTCTTGAGTGCATCGGGAACGTGCGGCATGGCAATCCACTTGTCGAGATGCTCCGCGAGCTTTTCCAGGTCGTTGCACTTGTTCTTGCCGAAATCCACCCAATCCTCGAGCGTTTCGATGCAGTCGATAAACTTGCAGAGCGACGCCTTGTCGGAACAGGCCATGTCGGAGAATGGCCGGAGCGTATCGCCTTTGAACTTGACGTCGTATGTCGTCATCTGGGCCATCAGCAGGCGGTTCTTGACCTTGTCCCAGTCATCCTGCTTGTCGCGGGGGCGGAACGTATTCGTTTCGGATACCCAGTTCTGCCAGGCGTCCACCTCCTCGTTGGTAATCTTGCGGACCGCCTGCACAACGGGATTGCGGACCAGCGCAAAGAAGTCGGGCCTGGAAATTCCCTTCTGGTCGAGAACGGTAAACAGGCTCGCGAGTGCATTTTCGGTCAGGGAACTCCTTGCGGGCGAATCGACTATCGAGAACGGGATGCGCATCTTTTCGCTCTGGTCGAACACCATGTTGATTGCCGTGCGGTAATCGTCGAGGCAGGGCGATACCACCAGGATATCCTCGACGCGTGCGCCCTTCCTGAGCAGCTTGCAGATTTGGGTATGCAGGTTCTCGATTTCGCGGATTCGGGTCGGTGCCGCGGTCACGTCGAGGGTGCCGTCGCCTACGCAGGATTCGAGACCGTCCATGTTGTTTTCGCGATGTGCGACGGCGTATTGTACCTTGTGCAGGAGGGAGTCTTGCGGCAATTTAATTTCGTTGCCGTGCTCATCGAAAACGCCGTTGAAGTCGAAATCGTAGTTGGTCGCCTGGCACCAGAGTTTTATATTGTCGCGTCCGGAACGGCCCCAGTTTACGAGCAGGTCGTTTTCTGCCGGTTGCGCTGCAGGTTGCGTGCCGTTGCCAGCGTATTCGGAGATATCCTCGATGTCCGTCGTCGGGTCGCCGGATTCGGGATTTCCCGTTTCCATGATTTTCATCTTGTCCTTGATGTGCGCGGCATCGCCGGTACCCGATTTCCATTCACCGGTCTTGGAAACTTCCCAATTCCTGCAGACCTTCTCGGGGGCGGTAAACGCGTCTTCCCAGAATTCCATACACGGGTTCTGGATGAATGCGTAAACGTCGTGCTCGCTGGCATATTTCTGCAATATGACGCGGTAGAACTGCCCCATGCCCGAAAGCCCGAAGATAAAGACGGGGAGAACCTTGCCGTTGCTGCCGTGCGGAAGTTTTTCTTCGTTGAATTTACCGTTTTCAAGTGCCTCGAAGAGGTACGGGATGGTGAGGTAATTCCGATTTTCGTGCAATTTCTGGGACATTTCCTTGAAAGCACGGGTCAACAGCGATTCATTGTCGCCCTGCTTGTGGAAAATGGCCGAATACAGCTTTTGCTGCCATGCCTCGCGCCCCGCGAGCTTGCCGTTGAAATTCGCAAAGAACGGCTGCAGTTTTCCTGCTTTCCAGTGGTCGAGAATGCCATCTACATCGCCATTCGCATTTTTTGCGAAACCGCTCGGGCGGCTCGTCTCGTATTCCAGGAAGAGTGATGCCATCTTCAGGGCAAAATCGAACAGGTGGTTTTCGTCAAGTCCTCCCTCCGGGTCGTTCGCGTTCGTGAGGTAGCGGGTCACTTCGTCGTCGATGCGCTTGTAGTTCGGGACCCCGTCCGTTTCGCTCGTCAGGTAGGCGAGAATCACGTTCATCAGGATATCCGCCGAGAGCTTGCAGAGGCGGGTTGTTTTACCTTCCTTGTCCTTGACTACACCTTCCCCCACCAGAATATCAAACAGGAACCTGTCAATGGTGCTCTTGTTCAGGTTGGCGAGCACACCCTTCTTCTTCATCCAGCGCAGGCGAAACCACTGCTCGAGTTTCGGGTCCGGGAATATCACGACCGGGGCGTTGAACGGGTCGGTCCAGGCGGCAGTGAGCGTGTCGATCATCTCGTCGGCGAGATGTTCCAGATTCAATGCAAATTTAAGATGTAGCATAGGCTTAATATACTCAAAAAAAATGTCAGTAAAATGACAATCCGAAATTTCTTTTATTATATCGTCAATTGGCACGGTTTTGTAAAATGGGGGGCCACGGACCCGCTACAATGCTATATTTTGCGCATGCTCAAGATTATCAAGGCTATCAGCCGTTTCCTTTCTACCTATACATCTCTGGTCGTCATCGGCGCCGCGGTGGTCGCCTTTTTCCTCCCGGTCGCGTTCGGCTGGGTTCACGGCAACACGAGTTCCATCATCCTGGGCGTCATCATGCTCAGCATGGGCCTCACCATCACCGTCGACGACGTGAAGAACCTCATGAAGCAGCCGCTCCACATTCTGCTCGGGGCGTGCGCGCAGTACACCATCATGCCGCTGGTCGCCTTCATCCTCACCAAGGTTTTCAGGCTCGACCCGTACCTGGCCGTGGGCATCATTCTCGTGGGTTGCTGCCCGGGTGGCGTCTCGAGCAACGTGATGAGCTTCCTCGCCAAGGGGGACGTGACGTATTCCGTGAGCATGACGATGGTTTCGACCTTGCTTGCCCCGCTCATGACCCCGCTGCTCGTGCTCTGGCTTGCCGATACGAGCATCGACGTGAATGCGAAGGGGATGTTCCTGAATATCCTGTACGTGACGGTTGCGCCGATTCTGGTTGGCTTTGTTTGCAACTATTTCCTGGGCAAGAACCCGGTGTTCAAGGAAGTGCGTGCGAATATGCCTGCGGTTAGCGTGATTGGCCTTGCGCTGATTGTGGGCGGTGTCATCGTGACGGTG
>JAEEGK010008046.1_pt1 | contig 25003 bp, 8 predicted proteins | sample 8958771 | NCBI WGS metagenome assembly JAEEGK01 (sample SAMN16246547, study PRJNA631951) | gut metagenome | biome: gut microbiome; feature: rumen; material: SC-attached | host: Bos | place: Iran: Karaj | collected 2018-10
ACTTCTTTCATTACTTCTTTTTCTCATTTCTTCATATGAAAGTTGATATCTATTTATTTCTGATAAAATATTTTGAGAATGTTCAATTAATTCATTTGAATCTTTAAATTTTGTTTGAAATGTTTTTTTCATATTTTTTATTTTTTTATTCTTTTTTCTTTTTTGAAAATTATCATTCCCAATTGATTTATCATTTTTAAAAGGTGATAATGGTCTAAAACTATAATAATTTCTATTCAAATTATTTTTATTATAAGAAGTTGATATTTTTTTATAATTAATATTTCCTTTAAAATTTTTCACATTTTGAATATTTTTTAATTTTATTTCTTTATTTTCAAAATTATTATTCTCATTAAAATTAATTTCATAGTCAAATTGATTGCAATTAATATTTTTTTCAGATTCTTCAAAGGAATTTTGATTGGTACTAAATTTTGTATTTTCTTTTTTATTTTTGTTATTATATTCTTTTATTGATATTAAAATATTTTTAGCTGAACTTTCTCTCATTAACATATCTTTAGATAAATTATTTTCATTATCATCTTTATTTGTTATAATACTTATTCCATCAATTAATTTTAAACTTTCATTATTATTTAATATAGGTGATACCTTTTTTTTTTTGCTTAATTTATTAAAAAAATTATATTCTTTATCAAAATCAAATTCTTTTTTTAAATTAAAATAATTTTGTAATTCTTCCATTGTAAATTTTTTTGCATATTTTATAAAATCATTTGAAAAGTTTATTAATTTCTCTTGTATAGAAGTAGATAAATTCATTTCATTCAAATCTTGTTTTGTCAATAGAAATAAATCATTGAAATTAATGAAATTATTTAAAAATTTATTTATTAATTGATTTAAATTTAATGATTTTAAAGTGAATATTAATTTTTCATCTTTTTTAAATAAATTATTATTATTGATATTATTTTTATTTTCAATAGGTTTTATATTTAATTGATTTTCTTCAGATGTATGTAAATATTTTTCAATACTTTTAGAATATATGTTTCTTGTAGTTAAATTATTTTTATGTAATAATAAATTAGTATATGTATTATTCCATTTATTATTATTATTTTTATTTATATTTTCATTCTTAATATTTTTCTTTTTTTTCAAATTTGCTCCTTTCTTAAAAGAATTTTTCTGACAATTTAATTTATTAATAGAAAAACAAGTAGCATTATTCATTAAAATATTTTTTTAAATTTTAATTTTTAAAATTTAATTTAACTAATATAATAAAAAATGAAAAAAAAAAATTACCCTGAACTAATAGAGTTAATAGAATTTTTATGTTTATAAAAAGATGAATTTTTAATATTTTCATCATAATCATTTTTACTCATTTTTAATTTAAGATGATCAATTTTATTAATAAATTCTCCAGCAAATTCCATTTGTGATAACAAAAATCCATTAATTCCTGTAATTTGATTACTACCAAGAAAACATTTAATATAATAAATATTAGAATAAAATCTTTTAGGCCTTGCTTTAATAATAATATATTGAAAAATAGGACTTAAGTCATCAGCGCCTGCATCATTATTTTTCCCAGTTGAAAATTTAATAGTTGTATTTATTGTATTATGAGCATCTGCAATTGATTTTAATTTATCATAAACTGTTTTTCCTTCATCTATTTTACTTATACATTCTTCTGCAAATTTTAATTCGTTTATATATATTTTTTTTATTTCTAACATTTCTGGCTTTATCCATGATAATTGACATACTTTTAAATAAAATTCTTTATCTTTTTTAAGTGGATTTTTTGGAAAAACTGATTTATATATTTTTTTCAATATATGGTTTTGAATACCATTTTTTATATATGATTTCTCTATATCTGATTCATTTTTAAAAATTTCTGATTTATTTATTTCTAATTCTATTATATTTAAATAATCATTTAATGTTTTGTATATTTTGTGTTTTTGTTCTCCTTTTTGTATGTCTTCCATTACATAATTGTAAACTGGATTTGGTAAATTTTTTAATTTTTGTTCTGGCGATGTAAATATTTTTATAAAATCTGATATTTTATTTATATTTAATATATTTGGATCATTTGAATTTTTTTGATTATTTATTATTTCAAATGTTGGTGGTGTATTATCTTCTTCATCATTATCATTATTTTTATTATTATTTATTATTGAATTTAAATCTAATTTTGATTTATTTAATTTAAATTGTACTTTAATTTCTTGTTTTAATATAAATTTTCCCATTTTCATTAATCTTTCATTTTGCATTATTCTCAGTATTTTCTTTTGAGTTTTTTCGATTATTTTCTCAGAACATCTTAAATTTAAACCAAAACGTGTATTTACTATTGAACTATATTTTCTTAATTGATTTAAAGCTTCATTTTCCTCTTTAAAAATTAATTCATATAATTTTTCAAAATCATTATTTATATCATTTTCACTTAACATATCAATATTATTTGATATATATTGACAATACCAAATTAAAGGAATTCCATTATATAATTCACTATTTTCATTATCACTATAATCTTCTAAAGTATATTTTAAGGCTAAAAAAACATTTTTTGAACTATTAGAAATATTCAAATAAGGATAATCTTTACTATTTAAAAAATTTAATCCAGTTAAAACAGTTTTAATACATATTTTAATTCTATGTAAAATAAAATCAATATCATTATCATCTACAATTTTTTCAGATATTTCATTTTTATTTAATAAATAACTATATACTGGGTTTTCACTTTCATTTATAATAATAAAAAATTTTCTTTCATTTTTACTTTTTATACTTTGTTGATCTAATTTATATTCTTCATTTATAATTCTTCCAATTGTTTTTGCAAAAAACTCATATCTTGGAAGGTCTTTAAATTCATCTAATCTATTTCTAATTATTTGAATTAAAAAAAGTATATCTTCAATACTAAAACAAATACATTGCATAGTATAAATTTCTTCAATATTTTCATCAAAATAATTATATAATTTATTTCCTTTATATTCTTTTTTTATTTCATTTTCTACTACATCATTTAATATTAAATTATTTATAATAGATAAATCTTCTTCTTCTTCCATTTTTTTTTGTAATAAATCATTAACCACTTTCGGTAAAGGAACATCAATTAAATTATCATAAAATTTATTAATTAAAGGAATTACCTCAATAATATAATGATTAAATAAAGTTGAATCAGTTTCTAAATTTGATTCAAAAAAACTACCTCTATTTATTTTTGTTAATATTTTTGCAATTTCTATTAAACAATTTCTAGTTCTTCTTGATAATATTGATATTGTTATTATTGCATTTATATCACTATTAATTAAAATTGGTAAAATAAATTTTCCAAAAAGAAATTCTCCTATAAAAGCATTTTTTTCATATTTACTTATTCTCTTAAATTTCTTTTTAATTAACATATAAATTATTTTACTAATACATCTAATTGAATATGGTATTGTTGCTATTTTATCTATTAAAGATTGGATTATTGTATCAATATATTTTTGAAGACGTAAAAAATTTTCTTTATATTTTTTTAATATTTCATATCTACTTTGTTGAGGAAATTCTTTTAAACTATTTATAAATTTTTTATTTGTAAAAATATCAGGATCTATATTTATTCTTTCTAATTGACGTAAATAAAATTCTCTTAAATTATTATCTTTTTCTTTATTAATTCTTTTATTTAATTCATCTTGTGTTAATTCAATTTTATATTCATTATTAAAATTTGAAAATTTTCTTGATTTTGAAAGTGATTCATTAGGCATTTTATTATTAATTATTATATTAGATTTTAAATCATTTTCTTCTTCTTCTTCTTCTTCTTCTTCATCTTCTTCAATTTCATATTTTTCTTTAAATATAAATTTTGTATGAAAATTAATTTTAGTATGAGGAATATTTTGAGTTAAAACAATATTTTCAGGTTCATAAATATTTTTCATTTCATTTCCTTCATTAACTTTATTTTTTGTAATTTTATCAATATAATTTTTAATATTACCTAAATTTAAGTCAATACATTTTTCAGAATTATTTTCGATATTCAGAATTAAAGAACCTAAACTCATAGAAATAAAATTTTTTAATTCTTGTTTTTTAGTATAACTTTTAAGAAATAAACCAATAATTGAATTTTCAGAATCTAAAAAAGCAGAAACTGATGCACTATTCATTGAAGATATTTCCTTTTCTAAAAGTAAATATATTAAAATTAATAATTCTTCTTGTTCTGGATTTGGAATAAGAATATTATCATAAAATTGAGAACAAAATAAATCAATTAATGATTCTATTTCTTTTCTATTATTATTTAATATATTTTCATCTCCTATTATTGATAAAATTTTTAAAACATAATCATAATTATTTCTAAATAAAAATAAAAGTTTTTTTATTGGATCATATGCATCACCTAAATAAAGTTCTACTTCTTTATATTCTTTAAATTTATTTATTTTATTTAATTCATTTTTCTCTATTAAAATTAAATTTTCTAAAATTTCACGTGTTTCTAGTTTTGAAATATAATATTTTCTATAATTTTCTTCTATTTTATTTTTATAAATTTGAAGTTGAGATGTTATCATTTCTTTTAATGTTATTTCTTCTTTTATTATTCTTTGTAGAATCAACCATTTATCAATTATTTCTTTTACTTTATTTTCTTCATTTAATTTATCTTTTTTATTTTCTATATTAGTGTTAAATGAAATTTGAATATTTTCCATCTTTTAATTTTTTGATTTTTTAATAGTTAAAATTCGATTTATTTTTAATTATTTTAATTTTATTAATATGGTTAAATTCATGAAAACTTTTAGAAAAATTCAAAAAAAAGAATGGGAAAATAATTATTTTGATTATAAGTCTTTAAAACATTATATAAAGGAAAATTTAAATAATAAAAATAATGAAGTTTTAGATAATTTAACATTTAAAATTGATAATGAAGTAAGAAAAATTTTTGTTTTTTATATGAATCAAGAATCAAAAATATATGTCTCAATTAATCAATGTTTACATAACAAAAAAAATTATAATAAATTTGATGAATTAAATTTATTTGATGAATTAAATATTCTTGCTGGAATTTCTGTTTTATTATATGATTTAGTTATTTATCTTAAATATAATATTTTAGCACTTCAAAAAATTTTAAAGAAAATTGATAAAAAATTTATTTCTATTACTAATAAAACTTTTACAAGTAAATATTTGAGTTCTAAAATTAATGATGATGGAAGTGATATAAATTATATATTTAAATTTAAAATTATTAATGAAGTAATTCCTCTTATTGAAGAATTAAAAAATATAATTGAAACTTCTTTAGAAAATTTAAATTCAAACAAAACATTTTCAAAAGAAAGTTTAAATAACTTTCAATCAAATTTATTAATTAAAGAAAGTAATAATTTATCATTAAATAATAATAAATCAATTAAAACTAAACTTGAAGATTATATAAAAATTATAAATATAAATCAAGGAAGAATTGAAAATCCATATCGTAATTTGGAAAATATTTATAAATTATGGGTAATTGAATATCCAAATTTAAATGAATCAACATTTGATTTAAATATTAATAATAAATTTGCAATAAAGGATAATACTAAATCTTTCAATAATTCTGATGAAAATGAATCTATTTTATTTTTAAGTAAAAGACACTATGATAAAAATTTTTTTATTTTAAATTTATATTCTATATTATATGGAATAATTGAATTTATTATTTTAACTGATGATATTACTTTTATGAATAAAAATGATAATTTATTTTCTTATAAAAAGATGGCAATTATATTTATTTGCTGTCCTATTGGAATAATTTTTTTAAGTTTATTGTCAATTTGTATTAAAATTAATTCATTTAAAATTTGTTTTATTTTATCTGCTATTTTTTCTTTAATTGGTTCAATTTTTTATTGTTTAAACAATAATATATTATTTAATATTATTGGAAGGTTTTTTATAGGATTATCTATTAACAAAATTCTATTAATAAAGTATATTATAATTTCTTGCCCAAATACAAAAATAAATAAAAATTTAAAAAGGAAAACTTTTTATAGTTTTATTGGGAAAATTTTATCAAGAATATTAATGATTATTTCAATCAACATTAATAAACATTTTAATATTTATAATGACATTTTTTATTCATCTTTAATTTGTATAATTTTATCTTTTATAATTTTAATACTGATTATATGTGTATTTAAAGTCAACAAAAACTATTTGAAATATCATTTTTTTAATAATAATATTAATAATACATTAAATAAGACTTCAGAATTAAATGAACAATTAAATAAATTAAATATAAAACAAAATAATAATTCAGCTGATTTAGTTTCTATATCTATTCAAGAAATAATTAGAAAAACTATTTTTAAAAATAATTTAATTTTTATTTTATTTTGTTTTATTTATTTAATTGCAACTTCTAATTTTTATTCATTTCTAATTTTTATTCCAATTAATTTTACTTTACAAAAATTAAAACTTGAAATCTATATTGCATTTTATCTTTTGATGGTTTTAATTTCTATTAATATTTTCACTTTTATTTCAAAGAAATTAACACAACCAAGGAATTTATTAATTCCATTAATAATATCAAATATATCTATATTATTGATATATTTGTTTATTAATAAAAATAATAATCTTATTTCCTATATATTAATAGGAGTAATATTAATAATGTCATATTTATTAAGTGATTTTGCCTTACATTTATATGAAAAATTAATAATAGTTAACTATAAAAAATTTACTCAAGATTTATATATTTATATATTTTATTTATCAGGTATTTTTGGAATGATAATTAGTTATGGTAATTATTATTTTTTTCAAGAAAAAGAATTTCATTTAAAAATATTATGTATTGGCTATTCTTCAAGTTATGTAGTTATATTTGTTTATACAATATTTATATTTAAATCTTTAAAAGTCGGTGCAATTCAAAGATTAATTGAATTGAAGGATATAAATATAACTAATTAGAATATTATTAATCTTTAAATTTTAGATTTTAAAATTATAAATATATAATTATATTTTTTCTATTTAAAAATGGAAAAATATATTGATTATGATTTATTATTCACTTTCCCTAATAATATTGATAAAAATTTAAATGATCCAATTGGTAGTTATCAATTTAGAGATATCAATAGTTTTTTAAAATTTAATTCATTAAATAAAAAAACAAATATTTATATTGGAATTATTGGAAATAATAATGAACAAAAAAATAAACTATTATATAAATTATTTGAAAATCAATTAAAATGTGAAATAGATTTAAACTTTGATAAACAGAGTATTTTAAAAATTAATTTTATAATCATTGATAATAATCCAGAATTTTCTAATGGAATAATAATATTAGAAGCTTTGTATTCTAAAGAAGAAAATGAATATTCAAAAAAACAAAAAAAATTTTTAAGTGATTTTATCTATAATAATTCAGATATTATATTAAATTTTAATGATAAAAATGAAGATAATATAAATATCAATAAGAAAATATTTTATATAAGTAATTATCAAATCGATATAATTAATTATTTAAATAATTATTACCAATTCAAATATGAAAATAAAAATTCTTTTAAATTATATTATAATGAAAAAGATAATGATAATCCTTTAAATAAATATTCCATTAATTTTCTAAATGAAAATATTTATGATACAGCTCCATTAAATAATGAAACTAATATATTTGAGGATATTAAAACAATTAAAAACATTTTTCAACAAGAAAAAGAAATTGAGATTTACACAATAACAAATCATTTATATATTAATATAGTTGAAGAATAATATATAAATATCTTATATATATATACCATTTAATATTAGAAAACAAATATTTTAATTACTTTTAGTCTTTATATAAATCTTTTAAAATATTTTCAACTTTAGATAAAATTTCTTCCTTCTTTTCTTTTGAATTTTCATTTTTCAATTGTTGTAAAAGAGTTCTTGGATTATTTTCACCTTCAGGAAAAGTAATATTATTTTCATCTAAATAACCTAAAATTGCTTCAATATTTTCCATTTCTTTATCATCAACTTTTTTCTCATCTTCATCACTATTTTTATCTTTTCCAAAATCATGTTCTTTTATTTTTCTCATCATATCATCATATTCACTAATAATTTTTTTTCTTTCTTCATTATATTTTAAATAAATCATTAATGATTTATGTAAAAATTTTTCAATAAATTCTTTAAAATTAACTGAAAGTCTTAAAAAATCACTTTTTTTTAAAACAAATAATTCACAATTTCTACTTTTTACTTTAATATTAAATCTTAATTTTTCATTTAAGCACATTTCAATTTCTCCAAAATTATTATTTTTTTTAATTTCTTTAATTTCTCTTTCCCAATATTTTTTATCAAGTGAAAAAATAATAGTACCTTTAGTAATAAAATACATTTCATCAATCATATCATCACATTTATATAAAAAATCATTTTGACCAAATTTAACAGGTTTTAACAAAGGAGCAACATAAGCAAAAAAATCACTAGGTTGATCTTTAAAAAAATATAAATTCTGAACAACTTTATCATGCATAATTTGACTTAATTCAATCCTTAATTTATTAGGTAATTCTTGTAAAAATTCCATTTTATCTTTTTGATTTCTACTTAAATCAAATTTAATAACTTTTCTAACTTTATCATATAACTCTTTATCTAAATGATATTCTTTTTTAATAGAAGCTAAAATTTTTAATTTTTCATTCATTTCTTCAGTTTTTTGATCCATAGCAGCAACAATAGAACTTAAAGAACCAATAGCAAAAGAATACATTAAAACACCAAAAGACATAATAAATAAATTATAAATTCTTTCAATTGTTGTTCCTGCACTCACATCACCATATCCAACAGTAGTTACAGTCATTAATGTCCAATAAAAACTTAATATATAAATTTGAAAATTTGATGCATCTATATAACCTAAACGTACTACCCAACAATTTGGGTTTAAATCTTCTAATTTTGCTACAAAATACCATATACATGTACTTAAATGAGATAAGAGAAGAAATGTTATTAAAAATGTTATTAATTTTTCTACATTTGCATTTATTTTAAATTTTTCAAAAAATATTTTTGATAAAGACGTTGCTCCTTTTTTTCTCATTTTTGATAATCGAAGAACTTTTATTAATTTTGTTAATTTATATACTTTTGGTATTCTACTCATTTTTGAAAATTTACTTAAATCATTTGATTTTCCATTTAAAAATAACCAAAAAGGAAAAATACTAATAAAATCTATAATAAACCATCCTTGTAAATATTTAATTACAATTTGTTTATGATTTTTAACTAAATTTTCTTCTTTATCATAATAAGCACAAAAGAAATTTAATATAATATCAATTAATAATATTAAATCAATAATAATATCAGAAGTGTCTTCTCCTGAAGTATTTTCTTTAAAAGCAATTTTATAAGGTGTGACTACTGAACTAAATAATACTAAACATGCAATTAAAACATCCCATAATTGTTTAAAGAGTGAATCAGGTAAAATTAAACATTTTGTTTTTTTTTCATCTTCACTTTCTGAATCTTCAGAATCTGTATCACAAATTTTTTCTCTTTTTATTAATTTTCTATTATCTTTTTCAAAATCATCTTCTGATTCTTCTTCTTCTGAAGAATATCTTGATTTTAATTCACTTGATGATGTTTTTTTACTTTTATCGTTTTTTGTATTTGAATCTGAATTTGATTTACTTGTTTTTGATGAATTTGATAATGAAGATTCATCTTTTAAATATTCTTTTAAATCTTTTTTTTGTTTATTACTAAACATTGAAAATGTTTCTAATAATTTATTTTTAGCTATTTCATCTTCTTCAAATGATTTTGATTGAATATATGAATTTGAAGTTGCTTTTTTATTTCTAAATGATGCTGTTTTTTTTAATAAATTTGTATCATCTAATAAAAGATTATGAGCATTTGGTTTTATTGTAGTTTTAAATTCTTTTTTTAATAAATCTCTTTTTGAACTTGTTAATAAATTATTTATTGTATCTACAACTTCATTATTTGTGTTTTTGGAATTGTTTGTATTAATCATTTTTTTTATTTTTTTTAATAATATAAATTTATTTATCAAAATTTTATCTGATTTTTTAAATTTAATAATATATATAATTTTTCTAAAAATAAATTTAAAGTTTAATATTTATAAAACCTATGAATTTCTGCTTAATTTATATCAATAATTATAATCTTAAAGACAATACGATTCAAAAAATTCAAAAAAAAATACATTTCAAATTTTTTTTTTAGGTGTATAAAAAATAACAGTTAGGCATTTATTTTTAAATTTCTGAGATAAAGCAGTTCTAATATAATTACAATCATTAGAACAATGGCAACAAGAGCAAATATGATTTAAATTAACATGAGGATAAATCATAATACTTTTATAAGAATTATTATCAGAAAGTAAATTTTTTTCATGAACTTTTAAAAAATTAGCATTACCAATTTCAAATTGATGAGTATTATAATCAATAACATAAGGTTTAAAATAATGTAATGGAATATTAGGAGCATCAGAATTCATTTCATCTCTTTTAGGATTATAGCAATTATATTCTTTAATATTTTTATTTTCTTCATTTTCTTTTTCAGAATTTGTTTCACTTTTATAATTAGTTAAATCAATTTGATTATTTATATTATTATGCCCATCATTTATTTTTGGATAATTATTTGAACATTTCCAAATTCCATCAATTATAAATTTAAATTGATGGATTTCTCTTGGAAGATTTATATTAAATTCGAAAAATCCTGTTTTTGGATTTTTTACCATTTCAATAAACATTGTCCAATTTGCTAAAAAACTTCCTGTTATTGTTACTTTATTACCACCTTCTTTCCATTCAAATTTAAAGGGAACTTTATTATCTTGTGAGATTGTTGTTTGAGTTTGATTTTTTGTTGTCATTTCACTTATTGATGTAAATGAATTTTTTCTCTTTGCTTTTTTAGTTGATGTTGATGATGAAGTTTCACTTTTCATTCCATTATAACTACTCATTGTTGAAGGATCTAATCCATGTTTACTTTTTAGTAAATTATCCTCACTTTTACTTGTTTGAGTTCCCATTTTTTTTTAAATAACTTAATTTTTAATTCTTTGTTTATTAATTCAATTTTTATTATTTTTTTCTATTTTGAGACTAGTTATTGAATTTATATAATATTGAAAAAAATAATAATATATTAATCTTTAAAAAAAACAACTAAAATAATCAAAAATTTATACTTTTTTTTTTATAAAAAACAAATTAATCTAAATAAATATTTAAAAAAAATGTTTTTGCCAAAACAAATATTTCTTTTTCTTATAATAATTGAAATAACATTACAAAGTCAAAAATTAACTTCAGAAGAAGAAAATTGTGAATGTGAATATTCAACACTTCATCAAAATTGGTCTGACCCAGAAATAAAACCAAAAAACATAACAGAAATATGTGAATATGTTTCAGAATGTTGTAAAGGAAAATATTTTACAATTTTAAAATTATTATATTGTTCAAAAATACATATATCAATAGTATTAATAATAATAATTTTAATTATTCTTCTTTCATTTTATTTTTTATCATCAACTGGAAATGATTACCTTGCAAATGTATTAGGAAGAATTTCAGAAAAATTAAAATTATCACAAAATTTAGCAGGATTAACTCTTCTAGCTTTAGGTAATCAAGCTCCAGATATAGCAGTTGCAATTATTGCAGGTGAAGGTGCAAATGAAGGTTTCTCTACTGCTTTAGGTAGTTTATTAGGTGGTGGAGGACTTGTTGTTGGATTAGTTTGTAGTTCTGTTATTATTCTTGGTAAAGGAGTTAAGGTATATAAAGGAAATTATATTAGAGATATTGGAATTTATATAATTGCACTTTCTGTTATTGTATGTTTTGGTATTATTACTAAGAAAATTTACTTTTGGATGAGTTGGGTTATTTTCTTTATGTATATAATTTATGTTGTTATTTGTATTATTATGGATCAGAAAGGAAAGAAAAAAATGAATATGAATAATAATGATTTGAATAAAAGCTTTTTAGGTAATAAAGATTTTTTAGTTAAATTATATGATGAAAATCAAGATACTTATACTATTGATTCAGCTAATGAAGAAGAAGAAACAATTTATAATGATTTTAATGAATTAAATGATAATAGATTAATTCCTGAAGATGATAATAATAAAAATATATTAAATAATAGTCAAGAAAAAAAGAAAAAAAAAAAAAAATTTAACATATTAGAACATATTAAAGAATCATATTATATAAATAAAATCCGTGAAGGACGTCCATCAATAAATGCAGAATATAAATTATATAGTAAATTTAAATATGACTTAATAAGATATTACATGACAACAGATAGTACAAATTGGCAAGACAAATCAATATTTGGAAAAATAATATACATAATAATAGATTTCCCATTTAATTTCTTAAGAGATTGTACAATTCCAGCATTCGAAAAAATAAAATGGAAACGTTCAATGTTTATTTTCCTTCCAATATCCCTTTCACTATTTTTCACAATAATATTCAATTTATATTCAATATACCAAAAACATAAATTATACATTACAATCTATTACATAATATGTTTAATAATATGTATAATATTTTTCCGTAAAACATATCGTGGTAGTTTACCAAAGCAAGAAAATATTATTTTATTTTCAGCATTTATAATATCAATTTTATGGATATGGGCAATAACAAATATATTAATGGATATGATATCAGCAGTAAAAATGATAATACCAATTGAAATTCCTGAATCATTTTTATCAATGACTGTCTTAGCTCTTGGGAATTCACTTCCTGATTTTATTGTTGATTGCTCACTTGCTAAAACTGGTTTTGCTGAAATGGCTTTATCAGGTGCTATTGGTGCTCCTGTATTTGGAATTACTTTTGGTTTGGGAGTTTCACTTATTAAAAAAATGATCACTGAAGGTATTAATAAACCTATTGATTTTTCTTTTGATTTTAAAGGAGATAATGCGAAAAATAATAAAATTTTAGTTTGTGGATTTGCTAATTTATTTATTGTACTTTTTATGTTGATGGTTATGGGATTTTTTAATAAATTTGTTATTAAACCTTATGTTGGATATATTGGTTATGTTATTTATACTTTTTTTATTATTTCAATTGTGTATTTTACTTTTTTATAAAAGATTTTTTGATAATTTGGTTTTGGCAATTATATTTTTTTTTAAATTGTTTTTTGTTGTTTTAAAGATTAGTTTTTAAATTGTTTTAATTTAATATATATTATTAATTAAAAATTAAAAATATTTTTATTTATATTCCTCCATAATCTTCATTTTCATTTTTTTTATCAATTGTATATTTTATATTTAATAAATCTTCTTCATCACCATTTTCCATTGGAGTTTCATCACTTTTTAAATTACTTTTTTCATCTTTATCATCTGAATTTGAAGGAGATGATGTAAAAGATATATTAAAATATTCTAAAATTGGATTTATTATTTTTTGTTTAAGTGAAAAAATAAAATCTTTAAATCCATAATCTTCATCAGAACTTAGAAAATATAAAAAAACACAAAAAATAATAACAAAAGCCATATAACCAACAGTATAATAATAAAAATAATAAAAAATTTTTTGATAAATAGGAATAGTAGGAATAATGCAAAATTTTTTAAAATAAATAGTAATTTTTCTCCCATCATTAAAAGGTAAAACAATATCATAATTATTAGAATATTCAACTTGTGAATTTGTCATATTACATTCAAAAGCAATATTAATATTTTTTTTTTCTTCTTCAATTTTTCCTCCTTTATTACCTAAATCACCTAAAATTTTAAAATTAATAATATCATTTTTAATAGGATGAATTTCAATAGGTAATAAATTAATATCATCACTTGAATTTGATTTTTGAATACTAATAATTAAATCATTATTGTAAATATTAATTTCTTTATCTTGATTTTCAAAATCAATTGGATTAAATAAATAATAATAATTTTGATCAATTAAACCATTATTAATTGTTTTAACTGGATTATCTTTTAAATTAATTTCTAAATTAATATTTGGATTTTTACCATATAATTCACCAACACATTTTTTAATCCAAATTAATTGAAAAGAATTACAATTTTCAGGAGTAAATGATAATTTAATTATAGTTTCTCCCATAATATTTTTCTCACAATTATATTCAATTTCAAGTGAATTTGTTTGTGAAATATTTTCATCTCCAACTTGCATATTATTAATTTTAAAAACTGGTTTTGCTACTGTTAAATTAGTTGCTTCTACATTTATTCCTATTGAAGGAAAGTTTTGTTTATTTAAATCTTTTTTTTCTGTTACATAAAATATATCTGAATTTCTTAATTCTGGTGATATAAAAGGAGAAGGGGAATTTTCTTGAAAGGGAATTGATATTGTTTTTTCATCTATATAAATATTGTTTATTTCATTTAGAGATTCGTCTAAATTTTGAGATATTGATAATGGACATTTTTGACTTTGGGATATTATTTTTTTTACTATTGTTATTAGTATGATAAAATTTATTATTGAATATTTTGACATTTGGTTTTTTTTTCTTTTGAATTTTATTTACTTTTTTTATTTTTTTTTACTTATTTTTTTAAATTATTATTTTCGTTTTTATTAAAAATAAAATAATTTCTTTAAATAATAAATTGAATATCTTAAAATAAAATAATTAATTTATATTATTTTTTTATATTATCATATAAATATTTTCCTACAGTTTCCATTAAATCAGTTTTATCTAAAACACTTTTAGTATTTAAAAGATTAATTTTTTCTTTAATATAATTTAAAGAATAATAATTTTCTAATTTATATCTTTTCATAATTTTTGCAGCCATTTTATCAATATCTCCTTCTTTTAACTTACATCCTACTTCATGTGTTCTATCTACTGAAGTAAATCTTTTTTTTACTTTTTCTTCCTTTGGATTACTCATTCTTGATTCTCTAACAATTTTATCATAATCATTAAATTTTGGTATCATTTGTTTTATTGGATTTTTATTTTCATTTTCTTCCCAATTTTGATAAAGAATATTTGTTTCTATTTTTTCTTGTTTTAAATTCTCTTCTTTTAAATCTTTATTATTTTCATTCATATTAATATTATTTTGTATTGGTTCTTCTATTTTTTTATTTATAAATTTAGATTCAAAACTTTCTTTTTTGTTTACATTTTCAATGTTTATTTCTTTTTTATTTTCATTTGTTGATTGTAAATTAGTATCTAATTTTATATTATTATTTGGAATTATTGTTGTTTGTTTATTTGTTGTTTCATTTAAATGTGAATGTATATTACATTGATTAGAACTATTATTATCTTTATTATTATTATCTGAAATTATTTTATTTATTTCTTTTATATTTTTTTCTAACTCTTTATTATTTTCCTCTAATTCATTAAATGATTTTTTATAAATAAAATCTTTATTATTTATTATTATTTTAAGATCTTCTATTTCCTTCTTCATTTCTTCATATTTATTTTTTTCCAATAAAACTTTATTTTCGTCCTCTTGTATTTTATTATTTTTTTGAAAATCAATTTCATAAGAAATATCTCCAAAACTTCCATTTAAAACAACAATACATTTTTTCAGAAGACTTAAATCAATATTTAATATATGCTCTAAACAATTTTTCAATTGATATAACTTTTCTTCCATAAAAAAATAAAAATCAATCAAACATTTAATTTTTTAATTTTATATCTTTTAATAAAAAATAAAATATTAAAAAAATGACAGAGTCCGAACCAGTTGATGAAAATTCTTTATCTGAAGAATTACAAGAAAAAATGATGGAATGTATAACAGAAAATGAAGATTTATATAATGCAATGATGGGAAATAAATCTTTATTTGATTGTTTAATTAATAACAATGAATTATATGAACTTTTATTAAATAATAATTATTTGACCAAAAAATATTTAACTAAAATTATGTTTGTTAAAATGATTGTTAAAGATCCTGAAAAATATATTAAAATTTTTAAAAGTGATATTGAGAAGAAAAAAAAAGAAGATGAAGCAAAAAAAATTGAAGATGAAAAAGAAAAAGAACAACAAAAAAAAATTGATGAACAAAAAAAATTTGAAGAAGAAAAAAAAAAATTTGAAGAAGAAAAAAAGAAAATGGAAGAAGAAAAGAAAAAACATGAAGAAGAACAAAAAAAATTTGAAGAACAACAAAAGAAATTTGAGGAAAGAAAAAGAAAAGAAAATGAATTAAAAATATTAGAAGAAGAAAAGCAAAAAAAAGAAGAGGAAAAAACATTAGAAGAACAAAAGGAAAAAAAGGAAGAAGAAAAAAATAATTTTAAAGAGAATATAGATAAGAATGAAGAAGTTAAAGAAAGTAAAATTGATGATAAAATAGAAGAAATTAAAGAAAGTAAAATTAATAATAAATTAGAAGATAATAAAGAAAGTAAAATTGATGATAAAATAGAAGATAATAAAGAAAGTAAAATTAATGATAAAATAGAAAAAATTAAAGAAAGTAAAATTGATAATAAATTTGAAGAAATTAAAGAAAGTAAAATTGATGATAAAATAGAAGATAATAAAGAACAAAAACAATTAGAAAAATTTGAAGAAAATAAAATAATAAATCCAAATGAAGAAATTCCTAATGAACCAAAAAATTTAATAAATAAAGATAATAATATAATACATCAAACACAAGAAAATCAATTAGAAAATAATATTTTACAAAATAAAGATAGTAATCAATTTCCAGAAAAATTACCAAGAATATTAAAATATCCAGATTTAGATATTCCATCCTTTCAAAATTTAGATAATAATAATCCCAATATTCAAAATGATAATTTCCCTCAAGGAAATACAAATGAGGAATTAAGTCAATTATCAAATCCTCAACCTCAAAATGAAAATAATCAAAATGAAAAAATATCTTATCCTATTTCTCAAAATATAATACCAAATTTTTTTAATGTAAATAATCCTTATCCATCATTAGATGATATTCCATCTTTACCAAAAATTGAAACTATTAATACATTAGAAAAACAAGATATTAAATCAAAAAAAGTAGATAAATCAAAAAATATTAAACAAAAATTAGAAATGAATAAACCTAAAAATCAAATTTATTTTGTTATTTGTATGCCCTCCAATATTTATAATAAATATAGATTACAAATATTCAACCAAAATGACTTATCTTATTGTGATTCAATTTATCAAAAAGAATTAAATAAGAATTATATAAGGATTTTATATTGTGGAAAAATAAATGGAACTTACAACTTAAATTTGATAAAAGATGGTAATTATAAATTTGAATGGAAAAATAAAGAAATAAAAACTTTAAATAAACCTATTACACTTTCTTTTGAAAATTATCAATTTAAATCATCTGGTTGGTTTGGTTTTAAGGAATATCCACCTGAAATAAAAATTTTAAATTATGTTCAAATTTTTAATTTTTATTATTATTATAATTTAACAAAAAATGATATGATTTTTGCAAATGAATTATATAAGTGTGGAATTGATTATATAAGAGAAATAAAGTCTAAATATTGTAACTTTGCTTTTTTTATGAAGGTTTTATCTTTGAATATTATAATATATAAAGAATATTCTAAAATTGAGGATGTCCTTCAATATTTTGATATTAAACTTTTTAAAGAAACACAATGCTTTGATGAAGAAAAAAAAACAATTAAACAATTATTTGATGAGCATGATGCGATAATTCAAAAAATTAAAATTAACTATCTTTTAAATTTTGAAACTTTATTAATTATAGGGGAAATGGCGAATAATGAAATAGATAAAGTTCTTATATTATTTCAAAAAATTAATAATAAACATATAATAGTTGATACAATTTGTACTTTTTTAGATATTTTTCCTAAAGAAATTTTTAGAAAAGATATTTTAAATACTTTCTTGAAATATTGTTCTAATGATAATCAACCAAATAATATTATTTCAAAATCAAAATGTTTTAGTGATTACATTGATATTATAGATGAAAATATTCAATTATATCAAAATTTTGAATTTATTATTTCGACCGATAATTTTTACGAAAATAAATTTGGTGATCCAAAAGTAATAATCCCTAAATTAATAAATATTTTATCTAAATGTAAATTTTCTGAATTAGATAGTAAATCTATTCTCAAACAATGTAAAGATTTTATTACCCATTTAACATCTGAACAAAGTATTGAATTATATAATTTATTAAAAGAAAAAAGAAATGATCCAATAAAAAATCAATTAGTGAAATTGAATATGAGTAAGACAAATACAAATGAAGAAATAATCTATAAAATAAGAGATTTTATGTTATGGAATTATCAAGATACATATACATATGTTATTGAATCTTTCAAAAAATTAGATTTTAATTTAATCTCAAATGATTTATTTAATGAATTTGTTATAATTTTTAAAAAATTTAATTTCTATCAAACTGAAACAAGAAGTAATTTAAATAGTCGTTATAATTATGACAAAAAAGCATTTTTTGAAATACTAGAAAAAATTGATAAAATATTATACTTTCCAAATATATTGTGGAAGTTATTTAAATGTGATATAGTATATCATTTTAAAGAAGATGAAATAGGTAAAGTAGCAAATATTTTTTGGCCTTTATTTAAAAAAAGTGATAAAGAAATTATCGATAAAGAATTATTTTATATATTAAAAGATACATTTTTATGGTTTTCAATAAATTTTGATAATCCTAATTATTCATTAATTGAATTAGATAAAGTATATACGAGTAATATACCAGAAGAGTCATTAAGAATTAGAGAAAATATTATTAATACTTATGCTTCTATTGCTGATTTATTGTCAAATAATTATAATATTCATAAACACGATCAATATTTTATTGAATCTTTTATGAAAGATTTTTATTTATTAAGAAATGATTCTTTAGAAATTTTATTTAACAAAGGAGAAATTTCCAAAAAAATGATTAATAATTTAAATACTTTTACTGTGAAAAACGATGATTTTTTCATTGGAAATTCAAAGAATATTGATATTTATAAAAAATTAATAACTTTTAAAAATTGTAATGAAATTTTAAATTCAAGATATTATAAAGAATCAATTAACACTATTAATAATTTTTATGAATATATAGATAATTTTAAGTGTTCTTTTCAAGAGTTGCAATTAATCTCTAATTTTTCAGATGATGAATTAAAAAAAAAAATTGATGTTCTTCCAATTGAAAATAATTCAAAATTAAATTTAATAACTAAAATTAAAAATAAACAAAAAGATTTATTAAATTTACAAAATAATTTTTCACTATGTTTAAATTATATGAAGAGACTAAATATAACAGATAGTAAAGATAAATCTTTTATTCAAAAACTTCAAACAATATCAAATATTTTTGAAAAAGATAAACACAAACCATTAGAAAAAATAACTCAATTAATAAATAATGAATTTATGAATAAATTAAATCCATTAATAGAAAGAGTTAAAATATTTCAAAAAATTGATTATTTTAAATGTTTAAATTTATATTTAAGTAAAATTCAATTAAAAATAGAAAAAGAAGAAAAAAAATTTGAGGACTTATTAAAAGATATAAATGAATTAAGAAATTTATTTAATTTGGAAACAATTGAAAAAATGAATGAAATAGAAAAAAAATATTTTTTTAATTTATTTTCATCTGAAGAAGAATTATTTGATGAATTAAAAAAATTAAAAGAATTTTTTGAAATAGATGAAGAAAATTATAATTTAAATGAATATTTAAGATTTTGTTTTAAAAAAGAATTAACAAAAACAATTGTAGCTTCTTATATGAAAACTATAAAAATATTAAAATTAAACGAGGAAACTTATAAAGACTTTGAAGAAATAAGAGAACAAATATCAGATTTGGAATATGATTCAAGTGAAATTAAAATAGAAGAATTAGAAAATTATACTAAACAAATAGATAATATAATTGAAGAAACAGAAAAAATTGGAGAAGAAATTCATTTAAAAATAAGACCTTTAGATCAAATTTCAATAATAATTAAAAATTTATGGGATAATGATATGTTTGAATTTTTATTTGATCTTTCAAATAATGATATAAGAGATTTAAATAATTCATTAACAGGAAGTTCTATAGATATTAATGATATAAATAATTATTTAACAGTTAATCATTTTATTGATTTATTAAAGAAAAATGCAAATTATCCTATTGATAATCCAGAAAAAATAAATGATGATAAAAAAAAAAAAAAAAAAGAAGATAATCTTGCTAAAAATAGTTTAGAAGCAAAGGATTTTTTTAAAACAATTCCAGAAAGTGTTGAAAAGATTAAAAGAGAAAAAAATATTAATGATATAAATTTGATTATTAAAAATGCTTCTAATAAAAAAAATCAAATAAATGAACTTTTAAAAAATAAAAATGGATTTGAAGTATATAAAGAAGAAATAATCCAAATAATGGATAAATCAAAAATTGAAATCTTTTATATTGAGGATTTAAATAATCAAATTAATGATAAAAATTTAATTAAAGGTTATAATTGTGAAATAAAATTTTTTGATAATAATAAAGTTAAATATTTTCAAGATTTAATTGAAATGCAACAAATTGCTTCATTGAGTCAAAATAAAAATCAAGAAAATGAAATATTAAATAAATTTATTGAATTAATTGATAAATTAAAAGATTTAATAAATAATTGTACAATTTTAACTGGAAAAGGTTTTCCTGATTATTTTAATTTTGAAATTATATTAGACAAAGAAAATGAAATATTATGTGATAAAGTTAATAATAAAGAAAAAACTTTAGAACAACAAACTAAAGAGATTAAAAATATAATGAAAAAAATTGATAAATTACAAATGGAAGCATATAATAATTATGATTATTTAAAATTTTTTTCAGGACAACAATTATTTAAAATAAATAATTATCTTAAAAATAAGAAAGAAAATAAATCAAAACCAATTAAACATTTATTACTTCATATAATGGGAAATCAATTTAAAGGGAGTGATATAAATTTTTTATATAAAAAAATGTCAAGTTCATCATTAGGAGAAAGTTATATAAATAATGAAAATGAAATAAATACAGATTCAAATAATTCAATATCAAGAACAAATACTATAAATAAGTATAAGAACATTAAATTAAATGATGAAGATGAAAATATAAATAAAATAAATGATATGTTTTTAAATATAGAAGATTATTTAAAACAAATAGTTGAAGCAAATGGATTAAATAAATCAACAATATTTGAAGATTCTATTATTAAAAATAATGATTATAAAAATAAAAAAGGAATTTTTATTTCAGAAAATAAAAATATTTATCAACAAGCTTTAAAATTCTATAAAGAAATAGTTGGAAAAGAACCACCAAGATATTCTATTTTATTATGTAATGAAGAAACTACATCTGAAGAATTATTAGCATTTTTATATTTAGCAACAATGTGTAAATTTCATTCTCTTTTCTTAATTTTAAAACCAGAAAGATTAAATTTAATTTTAAGAGTTGAATTACAAGAAAAATTAGAAAAAATTTTTGAAGAAAATAAAGAAATTGATTCCTTAATAATATTTTTATTTTATGATATTGGAAAAAGTGATATTGGAAAAGAATTTTTAAATATGAGAGAAATTAGAAAAATTGATGAACCAAAAGATAATTTAACAATAAGAGATGATATTGAAATTGTTTCTTCTACATTAGCTGGATATGGTAAAAGTTCTTATATTAAAAAGGAATTTTTAAATAGTAATTTGGAATATATTATTTTTCCATTAGGAGGAGAAGTTAAAAGAAGTATTATTATGAGAAGATTAAAAGAATTAAATATGAAACCTAATATTGATTATGGTTTACATATTGATTTATCTGAAACTAAACAAATTGAATTATTTGAAGATTTCTTATTCTCATTTCTTATTCAGAAAGAATATACTCAAAATGAAGATATTTATTGTTATCAAAATAATATTAAAATTAAAATTGAAGTACCTAAAGGTTTTTATAATTTTATGGATAAATTTCCTATATTAAAAATATTCAAACAAAAAGTAATTAATACACTTCCACCTTTTGAAATTTTTAATGAAAATGATAAACATTTTAATGATGATGAAGATATTAAAAAAGATAAAGAAATTTATTATAATCTTAAATTAACATTAATAAGTAATATATTATCTACAGATAAAATTCCATCTGATATATTAGCTCAAAGAAAAAATCATAGATATTTATATCAATCAGATATTCAAATAGTATGTAATTATTTAAATTTGTATGATTCAGCTCAATCAACTTTAAAAAATAAAAATTTATTCTTTTATGAATTAAATCAACTTGATTTTGAATCAGAAAGATCTTCTTATTATTATTATGCACAATTTATAGATGAAAAAAAATGTGAACAATTAATAAATAAATATTTTAATAAAAAAAATTGTTCATATCATCAAATTAACATATTTATTAAAGTATTAGCATATCAATTTAGATTATTTTCAAACAATTATTATTTAATGATAGAATCAATAAAAACAGGAAATTTAACAGGTCAAATTAGAATAGATTTATTAAATGAAATATTAGAATTAACAAAGTTTTTCACAATAGGAGCATTTGATGAAATTGTAACTGAACAAGGAGGTGCAATATTTGATTTTACTGAAGATAGAGCAATGGAAGAAGCAACAAAAGCTTTATCAACAAAAGAAAAAGTAATTAATTTTGAAAATTTAAAAGATAAAAGTTTAGTTTGTATTGATGAAGATAATCAAGGATTAACAATTATTACAAATTCACCAACTTCTAGTCAAGAATATATTAAAATGGAAAATTTATTAAATATGTTTAATAAAGGTGAAAGAGTTAAACTAACTGATTTTAATAGTAATATTGATGAAAATATTCAAAATGAAGAAGAAAGAAAAATTCCAAATGCAAAATTTTTAAGAATTATAAAAAAATATTTGAATTTAAATAAAAGTATTAAAGAATTAAAAGATATTATTGGTTCTTATACTTTTACTTCAGATAACTTTTTTAAAATGATACAAATATTAATTAGATTAAAATCTAAAATTTCTGTTATTTTAATGGGAGAAACTGGATGTGGAAAAACAAGTTTAGTTAATACAATATGTGAATTATGTGATTATAAATTGATAACTAAGAATATTAATGCTTCAATAACTGATAATGATTTAGTTGCTTTTATTGTTAAATATAATTTATTAGAAGTTGGTGAAAAAATTGGATATGATGAAGTAGAAGATGAAATAGAAAATGATTTAAATCAAACACAAATATTAAATAAAACATTTATGAGTATTGATAAAGAAATTGAAAAAGAAAAAGAAGAAAATGAAAAAATGATTATTGTATTTTTAGATGAATTTAATACTTGTAATTCTCAAGGTTTAATTACAGAAATAATGTGTGATCATAGAGTTCAAGGTAAAAAAATTAAAAGTAATGTTGCTTTTATTGGTGCATGTAATCCATATAGAAAAAAAATGGTAGAACAAGAAACAAGTGCTTTAATTAAAACTCAATCTAAATTCTCAGGTTTAGTTTATACTGTTAATCCTTTAACACATTCTCAATTATATTTAGTATTAAATTTTGGTGTTTTAAGTAGAGAAGATGAGAAAAAATATATTGAAAGTATTGCAGAATATGAATTAAAGAATATAATAGAAGCAAATGATGTATTTAAAAATGTACATCCAATAATGGTTGAAGCATTTTTAAAATCACAAGAAATAATTAGAAATAAAAATGGTAAAGAATCAGTTAGTTTAAGAGAAATAAGGAAATTTTTAACAATATATAAATTTATATATAAAGATTTCTTAAGAAAGCAACAATTAAACATTCCAAATGATAATGATGATGAATCAAAAATAAAAATTGATTTTGAATTTTATAGAACAATTCAAAATGAAGAAATAATACATAAATATGCAATTTCAGTAGGAATTTTCATATGTTTTTACATAAGATTAAAAGTAGAAGATAGACCAGATTTTGAATCAGAATTATTAAATATATTAAAATTCCCATTATTAGATTATCCAGAAAAATTACAAAATGAATTAATTCAAAATATAGATTTTGAAAAGGGAATTGCAGCAAATAAAATATTAAAATTAAACTTATTTATAACATTTATAGGAATTTTAACAAGAATTGCAGTTTTTTTAGTTGGACCACCAGGTTGTTCTAAAACATTATGTATGAATTTAATTAAAAAATCAATGCAAGGACTTAATTCACCTTCTAAATTTTGGAAACAATATCCTCAATTAATAGTAACTTCATTTCAAGGTTCATTAACTTGTACTTCTACTGCAATTAAAAAAACTTTTGAACATGCTTTAAAAACTTTAGATAAATGGAAGAAAAAAAATGATAATAAAGAAATGAATGGTAATGATATAATTTCATTAGTTTTTATTGATGAGATTGGATTATGTGAACTTTCACCTTCAAATCCATTAAAAGTACTTCATTCATTTTTAGAATTAGATTATAAAGATAAAAATGATAGAGATAAAATTACTTTTGTTGGTATTTCTAATTGGAAATTAGATGCTTCTAAAATGAATAGAGGAATTTATTTAAATGTTTCAAGTCCTGAAAGTAATGAAAAAGATATGATTGAAACTGCTAATGAACTTACTAGAATTTATAATAAGACTTTTATTATTGATGAAAAAAATGATAAATTGATTAGTAGTTTATCGAAAGTTGTATATAGATATAAAAAAAAGTTAAATGATA